>Ga0163153_10002253_pt1 | contig 28632 bp, 24 predicted proteins | sample OliLakLV19MP6IB1_FD_148629 | JGI IMG/M metagenome (GOLD analysis project Ga0163153, IMG submission 148629) | Freshwater microbial mat bacterial communities from Lake Vanda, McMurdo Dry Valleys, Antarctica - Oligotrophic Lake LV.19.MP6.IB-1 | ecosystem: Environmental > Aquatic > Freshwater >...
TGCGCTGCATTACGCGGCTTTCTCCGGCCAGTCGGAAGTGGTCGATTATCTCGTCAAGCGCGGCGCGGACATCGACGCGCGCAGCACCAACGGCTCGACGCCGCTGATGATGGCGGTCTACGAGGGCCGCGAGGCGACGGTCCGCCAATTGATTACGCTCGGCGCCGACCGGCGCGTGCGCAACGATTACGGTGACGGCGCAATGGATTGGGCGTTCAAGCACAACCACCTCGCGATCGCGAGGCTCGTGGGCACCACGGAAGAGTTCGCAGTCGCCGCCAACCGGCCGAAAACGCAATGGCCGCAGTCGATCCGCTCGCTACCGGTAGTCACGGTGTCCCCGGTCGCGCAGGCCCGGGTGGCCGCGGCCCCGCGCAAGGAACCCGGCTCGGAGATGCGGGCGCAGATCGACGACCTCATGCGTGCGCGCAAGGAACTGGCCGCCCGGGGCCTCGACAAGGACGTCCAGCTCGTCGATCGCAAGATCGCGACGCTTCGCTTCAAGCTGGCCAGGCCCGGCGAGGATTACCGCCGGCCCGCGGTGCTCGAGATCAGCGCGAGCCGCAATTCGCCGCGGGACCAGAAGGCCCGCATGATCGTGGAGCCCCGGTAGCCCAATGAAAGTCGTCATTGCCCAGATGAAGCACGAGACCAACACCTTCTCGCCGGTGCCCACGCCGATCGGGCGCTTCGCGGTCGGCACGCCGAGCCCGCTCGAGGGCGAGGCGGCGATCAAGGCGCTGCGCGGGACGGGTTCCGCGATCGGCGCCTTCATCGAGCTTGCGCAGAAGGCGGGCGCCTCGATCTCGCTGCCGGTCGCGGGCAACGCGTGGCCGAGCGGGCCGGTCGAGGACGCGGCCTTCGAATACATGGCGAGCCGGATCTGCAACGCCGTCGAAGCCGGCTGCGACGCCATCCTGCTCGACCTGCATGGCGCGATGGTGACCCAAAGCCTCGAGGATGGCGAAGGCGAGCTGATCTCGCGAGTGCGCAAGATCGCGCCAAAAACGCCGATTGCGGTCGCGCTCGACATGCACACCAACCTGTATGGCGCGATCGTGGAGAACTCGGACGTGATCGCCGGCTACCAGACGTATCCGCACGTCGATGTCCACGAAACCGGGATTCGCGCCGGCAAGGCGCTCTTTTCGATGCTCGAGGGCAAGGCCGCGCCCGCCATGGCCTGGGGCCAGCGCGCGATGCTGCCGCACGTCATGCGCCAGTCGAGCCTCGATTCGCCGAACAAGGAGATCCAGGCCCGCTGCCGCGCGATGGAAAAGGAAGGCGCGCTTTGCGCCAGCCTGTTCGTCGGGTTTCCGCACGCCGATATCGTCAATGCCGGGTTGTCCGCGGTGGTGGTCACCAATAACGATCCCGCACTGGCGCGCCGCTGGTGCGACGAGCTGCTCGACCTGGCCTGGGAGTCGCGCCGCAAGTGGGTCTACGAAGTCGAGCCGCTGGCCAGGTCGTTCGAGCGCGCCAAAGCGATGCAGACGCGGCCGGTGGTGCTGCTCGACCACTACGACAATGCGGCCTCCGGCGGCACGATGGACACGATGGCCGTGCTCAAGGGCATCCTGGACGCCGGGCTCGACGACGTCGCGGTGTTCGCCATCTACGATCCGGCCGCTGTCAGGCAGATGAATGAGGCAGGTGTGGGGGCGAAGGTCACGCTCTCACTGGGCGGCAAGCTCGACATGCCGAGTCTCGGGCTCGAGGGCCAGCCGCTCCAGGTGACCGGGACGGTGAAGAACCTCAGCAACGGCCAGTTCCGCAACCGCGGCCCGATGTCCAAAGGCGTCCTCATGGACATGGGCCCCACGGCGGTGCTCGATACCGGCAAGGTCGAGATCGTGGTGATCTCGCGCCAACAGGAGCCGAACGACCTCGAATGCTTAGCCTCGCAGGGCATCGACCCGACGAAAAAGCGCTACCTGATGCTGAAGAGCCGGGTGCACTGGCGCGCGGGCTTCGGCGACCTGGCCCGCGCCACCGTTGAATGCGCCGGTGTGGGAGTGTGCACTTCGGATTACAGCGTGCTGGACTTCCGCAAAGTCCGCCGCCCCATCTTCCCGCTCGACCCTATTTAATGGGAACCCACGTAAAAGTGGAGAGCTGTTAGGGAGGGGGTACGGGGGAACCGCCAGGTACCCCTGTTCCGATCGTCGGGGGAACCGCCAGGTACCCCTGTTCCGATCGTCGGGGGAACCGCCAGGTTCCCCTGTTCATTCAGTCCTTGGAATATGGCCTTACTGCCTTCATTTCGACTGTGAGGCCAACACCTTCGGCCGCATCCACCAGCCTGTCGAGGCTGAAAGAATCGTAGTCGTTGCAAAGCCGGCTGGTCTGGGCGATCGACAGGCCCATGAAGTGCGCGGCCTCCGCTCGCGTGATGCTCAGTTCGTCGATCCGGTGCTGGATCCGGGTGCGCAGCTGGCCACGGAGCCTTGCGCTCGGAGGGGCTTTCGGCTTCGCTTTGGTTTTTGCCACAGTGCTTACTCCTTATGCCTTGTCATTATCGGCATGCTACCCCCCGGCACCGGATCTTGAAAAGCTGTGATCTGCAATGAGATGTATCCAAAGCGCCCTTTTGCAAAATTTGCATAGCGAATACCCCTGCTTGCGACGCGGATGGTGTTTTCGCGGCGGAGAAGGGCGGACTTGAATCTTCCGGCATCGCCTGCATCTAAGCGTGCATGAGATCCCGCGACATCCAGACCTTCATGTGGGGCGAAGCCCTGCAGCTCCTCGAGCAGGCCGAGCGCCTGCAGAAGACGTTTTTCCGGCCCGCTGAGTCAGAGCAGTGCTGGGAGCCGCCGATCGATGTGATCGAGACGTCCGAGGCGCTGTTTGTGCACATCGCCTTGCCGGGCGTGCCCGCCGAGACCATCGTCATCGGCCTCGAATCCGACGCGCTGACAGTGTCCGCCGTACGCGGGTTTCCCATTACGTCGCGCGGCGCGAAGCTGCACAGGGTGGAAATCCCCTATGGCCGGTTTTTCAGGCGAATACCGCTGCCGAGCGCCAGCCTCGAACCCGCGGGGCGCTCGTTCATCGACGGTTGCCTCACGCTTGCTTTTCGCAAAATCGCAGTGCAGGAGTAAAGAGAATCATGACCACTGAAGTCATCGAAGCCGTTTCGCCGTCGTCGGCGACCCCCGACCCGACCAACCCGGCCGGCGGCAAGCCGCTGCCGGCGGACGCGATCGCGATCGTCCCGCTGCGCAACATGCTGCTGTTTCCGGGCATCGTGGCGCCGGTGACGTTCGGGCGCGAGAACTCCGTCGCGGCCGCGCAGGATTCGGTCAAGGCCGGTCGGCGCATCGGTTTCCTGCTCCAGCGCGAAGCGCGCGAAGACAATCCCGGACCCGAGGACCTCTACTGGGTCGGCACGAGTGCGCAGATCCTGCGCTACATCACCGGCGCCGAAGGCGCGCACCACATGGTCGTCCAGGGCCAGGAGCGCTTTCGCGTGCTCGAATTCCTGGAAGGCTGGCCCTTCCTGGTCGCGCGCATTGCCGAAGTCGAGTCGAGCGGGGACGAGAAGAGCCCCGACATCGAGGCGCGCTTCCACCAGCTGAAGCAGCGCGCCAAGGAAGCGCTCGGCCTGCTGCCGCAAGCGCCGGACGAACTCGCCGGCGTGATCGCCGGGATCTCCTCGCCCTCGGCGCTGGCCGACCTCGTGGTCAATTTCATGGACGTGAGCGGCCCCGAGAAGCAGTCGCTGCTCGAATGCTTCGACCTGCGCGAGCGGCTCGACCGGGTGCTTCGCATCCTCAACGACCGCGTCGAAGTCCTGCGCATCTCGGCCAAGATCGGCGAGGAAACCAAGAAAGCGTTCGATGAGCGCCAGCGCGAGCACGTGCTGCGCGAGCAGATGCGCCAGATCCAGAAGGAGCTGGGCGAAACCGAAGACTCCGCGGCCGAAATGGAAGAGCTGCGCAAGGCCTTGGACGACGCCGGCATGCCCGAGGACGTGGCCAAGCACGCCAGGAAGGAGCTCAAGCGCCTTGGCCGGATGTCGGAGGCCTCGGGCGAGAGTTCGATGCTGCGCACTTACCTCGAGTGGCTGACCGAGCTGCCCTGGAAAGACGAGGCCGGGACGGCGAACAACTCGGCGATCGACATCGCGGAGGCCCGGCGCATCCTCGACGAGGACCACTATGGCCTGGACAAGATCAAGCGCCGCATCCTCGAATGGCTGTCGGTGAGGAAACTCGCGCCCGAAGGCAAGAGCCCCATCCTGTGTTTTGTCGGCCCGCCAGGCGTGGGCAAGACTTCGCTCGGCCAGAGCATCGCGCGCGCCACGGGGCGCAAGTTCCAGCGCATCGCGCTTGGCGGCGTGCATGACGAGTCCGAGATCCGCGGCCACCGCCGCACCTACATCGGCTCGATGCCGGGCAACATCATCCAGGCGCTCAAGCGCGCCCAGAGCCGCTCGGCCGTGTTCATGCTCGACGAGATCGACAAGGTCGGCGCCGGCGGCTTCCACGGCGACCCGTCGTCGGCGTTGCTCGAGGTGCTGGACCCGGAGCAGAACGCCAGGTTCCGCGACAACTACCTCGGCGTCGATTTCGACCTGTCGAAGGTGCTGTTCATCGCCACCGCGAACGTGCTCGACACGATCCCCGGCCCGTTGCGCGACCGCATGGAGATCATCCAGCTCCCGGGTTACACCGAAGCGGAAAAGCTCGAGATCGCCAGGCGCTACCTGGTCAAGCGCCAGCTCGAGGCCAACGGCCTCAAGCCCGAGCAGGTCTCGATCACGGACGACGCGCTCAGGTCCATCATTGCGGACTACACCCGCGAGGCGGGCGTGCGCAACCTCGAGCGCGAGATCGGCAGCGTCTTTCGCCGGGGCGCGATGAAGATCGCCGAGGGCGAGGCTGAAACGATCGTGTTCGACGAGCCCGACCTGCACGGCATCCTCGGCGCGAAGAAGTTCGAGAACGAGATCGCCCAGCGCGCCGGCCTGCCCGGTGTTGCGACCGGCCTGGCGTGGACGCCGGTGGGCGGCGACATCCTGTTCATCGAGGCCACCAAGGTGCCGGGCACGGGCAAGCTGATCCTGACCGGGCAGCTCGGCGACGTGATGAAGGAATCGGTGCAGGCGGCCCTGACGCTCGCGAAGATGCTGGTCGGCGATTCGCTCGACAAGACCGACATCCATGTGCACGTGCCGGCGGGCGCGACGCCCAAGGACGGCCCGAGCGCGGGCGTGGCGATGTATCTCGCGCTGGTCTCGCTGCTCATGGACCGGCCGGTGCGGAGCGACGTGGCGATGACCGGCGAGATCAGCTTGCGCGGTCTGGTGCTGCCGATCGGCGGCGTGAAGGAGAAAGTGCTCGCGGCATTGCGCGCCGGCATCAAGACCGTCATGCTGCCGAGGAAGAACGAGAAGGATGTGGAAGACGTACCGGCCGATGCGCGCGCGCGGCTCGAGTTCGTCTTCCTCGACCGGGTCGAGGACGCGGTGAAGCATGCAATCGGCGATTTGCCCAAGTACGTCAAAGACGTCAAAGCAGCCTGAATGAGCCCAACCACGATGACGCCGGAAGAACGTGTACAGCTGGTCCGTTTCCTTCAGTTGCTCGAACAGGCCAACGCCGGCCCGAAGGACGAAGTGGCAGAGGCCATGATCCGGGATGCGCTCACGCGACAACCGGATGCGGCCTACCTGCTCGTGCAGCGGGTGCTGCAGCTCGAACTGGCGCAGCAGTCCAGCCAGGAGGAACTCGAGCGCCTCAAGCGCCAACTGGGCGAGGCGCGCACGAGCGGATTGCCGTCCAGCTTCTTTGGCCAGAATTCGTGGGGTCGGCAGCCTGCGGGCGCGCCCGCGTCCTCGGGTTTGCCTGCCGCTGCTTTGCCTGCCGCTGCTTCGTTGTCGCCGGCCGCGGCGCAGGCACAGGGCCAGCCGCCACGGAGCGCGTGGGGTTCGGGTTTGCTGGGCACGGTGGCTTCGACTGCCGTCGGCGTGGTTGCCGGTTCCATGCTCGCGCAAGGCATCGGCAGCCTGCTCGGAAACCGTGAGGCCGCGCCGCACGATGCAGGCAGTGGCTCCATCCCGCCCGGCGGCGGAACGCTGGTCGAAACCGACTACGGCGCGCAAAGCCCGCGGTCGGACGCCGGGGACGGTTCGAACAACTATGCCTCCGGTGACGGCGGGGACCACGGCGACGTAGGCTGATCCCGCAAGGCAAGGCCCTCGACGTCCGCTCGAAACGCCGCAGCTCGAAACGCCAGTTGCGCGTTCGACGGGGGCCGCGCATCCTCTGAAGGCGTTTTCCTCTCCCGGACGGTCCCCATGCACTTCCTGTCGGTCCTTTCAGTGGCGTTTGCGGCCTTCCCCCCGGGCGGCGCGGCGGACCTGGCCGCGCGCGTGGTGGCCGACGAGAACCGCCCGGGTGCGGCCCGCACCGATTGAGCGGCATGGACGCCTTGCCCGCCGTCACCGCGCTGCTCGCCGACTATTGCGCGCACCTGGATGCGGACCGGCTGGAGCAATGGTGCGAGCTGTTCGACGAATCGGCGAGTTACCGCATCGTGCCGCGCGAGAATCGCGCGCAGAACCTGCCCGCGGCCATCCTTCACCTGACCAACAAGCGCATGATCACCGACCGCATCACTGTGCTGCGCACCGCGGCGGTGTTCAACATCCACGTCGATCGCCATATCGTGAGCGCGATCCGCGTGCTCGAGGCGGATGAAAAGTCGGCGAGCTTCGAAGCCAGCTTCTGCATCTACCAGTCGGACCAGGAAGGGCGCACCAAACTGTTCTGCACGGGAATCTACGAAGGCGAAGTGGCGCTCGGACCAGCCCCCCGCATCCTGCGGCAAACGGCGGTCGTGGATACTTTTTCGATCCCCGCGCTGCTCGCGGTGCCGATCTAGGCCGGCATGAGCGCAGCCGCCATTTGCGAGGAACTGAGGACCCTGTGGCCGCGCGATGACTATTCGCGCGTGCCTTTCCGCTTCTATCACGACGCGGCGCTCTATCGCGAAGAGATCGAGCGGATCTTCCGCGGGCCGACATGGAGCTACCTGTGCCTCGAAGCCGAGATTCCCGCGCCGGGCGATTTCCGCACGACCCTCGTCGGTGAAACGCCGGTTGTCGTGACGCGCAAGGAGGACGGCCAGCTCGCTGCCTTCGTGAATCGCTGCGCCCATCGTGGCGCGATCGTCCGCCGGGAGGCGTACGGCAATGCGAAAGAGCACATCTGCGTGTACCACCGCTGGTGCTACGCGCAGGACGGCAGCCTCACCGGCGTGCCGTTCCGGCGCGGCGTCGGCGGCAAGGGCGGCATGCCGGAGGACTTCGACCCGAAAGCCAATGGGCTGCAGAAGCTCAAAGTGCAGTCGATACGCGGCGTCGTGTTCGCCACGTTTGCGTCCGAGGTCGAAGCGCTCGAGGATTACCTCGGGCCGGTCATGACGGCGCACCTCGAGCGCCTCATGCACAAGCCGATCCGCATCCTCGGCTACCAGCGCCAGACCGTGTTCGGCAACTGGAAGCTGTATATGGAGAACGTGCGCGACTCGTATCACGGCGGCCTGCTGCACGAGTTCCAGAACACCTTCGGTATCAGCCGCGTGACGCAAGTTGGCGGGGCGCGCATGGACTCGCGCCATCGGCACCACATCACCTACAGCAGCGCAGCCGAAGCGAAAGACGGCTCCCAGCTCCACAAGGACGCAGGCGTCGCGAACGACCGGCTGCAGCTCGCCGACGGCCGGCTGCTCGAGTACGTGCCCGAGTTCGCCGACGGCCAGCAGCTCACCATCTCGTCGGTGTTCCCGAATGCCGTCTTCCAGCAGATCCGCAATTGCCTCGCGACGCGCCAGCTCAGGCCGCGCGGTGTGGACGAGTTCGACCTGGTCTTCACGATCTACGGCTACGCGGACGACACGCCCGAGATGGTGGAGCTCAGGCTCGCGCAGTCGAACATGATCGGGCCGGCCGGCTATATCTCGATGGAGGACGGCGAGGCGATCGAGCTCGTGCATCGCGCGACCCGCGGCGAGGACGGCAGGAGCGGGCTGCTGGAGATGGGCGGGCTCGGCGCGATTCCGGACGAGATCAAGTTCAGGACCTCGGAAGTTTCGATCCGCGGGTTCTGGTCCTACTATGCAGCCCTCATGAAGATGGAACCCAACGGAGCCTTGAAATGAAATTGCCGGTTGCACTCCTGCTTGCGCTCGCGTTTGCGCCGGCCGCTATTGCCCAGGCGTACCCGGCCAGGCCGGTGAAGATCATCGTGCCGTACCCGGCGGGGGGCTACTACGACGTCGCCTCGCGGGTGCTCGGGCAGAAGTTCTCCGAGGCGCTCGGCCAGCCCTTCGTGGTCGAGAACCGTCCGGGGGCGAACGCGATCGTCGGCACCGAGTTCACTGCGAAGTCGGCGCCCGACGGCTACACGATCATGATGGGCGGCATCGGCCCGCATGCGCTCAACGCCAGCCTGTACCCGAAGCTTTCGTATGATCCGGTCAAGGATTTCGCGCCGGTCATCCTCGTGTCGATGACACCGAATGCGCTCGTCGCCCATCCGGGATTCGCCGCCAAATCGGTGAGGGAGCTCGTCGACCTTGCGCGCGCGCAGCCCGGCAAGATCAATTACGCCTCGAACGGCTCGGGCAGCTCGGTGCACCTGTGCGCGGAACTGCTCGGGACCATGACGGGGACCAAGTTCAACCACGTGCCGTTCAAGGGCAGCGCGCCGGCAATCACGGCGACGCTCGGTGGGCAGACCGAGTTCGCGTTTGCAACGACAGGCGATGTGCTCGCGCATATCCGCGGCGGGAAGCTGCGCGCCCTCGCAGTGACCAGTGCAAAGCGTGTCCCTGCGCTCCCGGACACGCCGACGATGATCGAGGCTGGCGTGCCGGGTTACGAGGCTACGGCGTGGTTTGCGTTGTTCGCGCCGGCGTCGACTCCGCGGGACATCGTCGCGAGGCTGAACGCAGTCGCCGCCAAGGCGCTGCAGACGGACGAGGTCCGGGAGCGGCTTGCGCCGCAGGGATCGGCCGACCTCGTGGGCGGCACCCCCGAGCATCTCGGGGCGCTCGTGCGCTCGGAAATCGTCAAATGGTCGAAAGTCGTCAAGGAATCCGGCGCCACCGCCGACTGATCAACCGCAAGGAGGACTCCCATGGCATTCAAGGTCATCATCCCCGAAGGTTCGCCACCCCCGCTGGCGCCTTACTCGCCCGGCGCCAAAGCCGGAAATGTCGTCTATGTGGGTGGCACGCTGGCCATGGACGCCGCCGGCAAAACCGTCGGGGTCGGCGATGTGCGCGCCCAGACGCGTCATGTGCTGGAGGGCATCCAGTCTGTGCTGGCCGCAGCCGGCGGCACGATGACGGACATCGCGTTCAACCAGATCTTCCTCAAGGACCTCGCCGACTATGCCGCCATGAACGAGGTCTACAAGGAGTATTTCCCGAAGAATCCGCCGGCGCGGTACTGCATCCGGGCCGACCTGGTGCGGCCGGAGTTTCTCGTCGAAATAGCGTCCACCGCGCACGTGGGAAACTGAGCGCATCCATGAGCCTCTCCACTCCGGCGGCGCGCCGCCACCTCCACACCCGCAAGATCCACTGCGAGGGCTTCCAGCGCGATGACGGCCTGTGGGATATCGAGGCGAGCATCGTCGACACCAAGACGCACAATACGGTCGAACCTTTCCGCGGCGCGCGCGAAGCCGGCGCGCACGTGCACGACATGCAGTTGCGCCTGACCCTGGACCGCGAGATGGTCGTCAAGGACATCGAGGTGTCCACGAACCATGCGCCTTACGATCCCTGCTTCACTGTGGCGCCGGCGTTCAGGAACCTGATCGGCGCGAAGATCGGCGGGGGCTGGCGCCGCGCGGTCAACGAGGCGGTTGGAGGCACCAAAGGCTGTACGCACCTCAAGGAATTGCTCATGCCCGCGGCGACCGTGGCTTTCCAGACCATGGGCAGCTGGCCGAAGGAAGGCGAGACGAAGGAAGGCGAGGTCAAACCCGTTGCGTTACCCGGCAAAGCCGCCCAGAAACCGTATTTCCTCGACGGCTGCAAGGCCTGGTCGACTGAGGGCGAAGTCGTTGCAAAGCTCTACCCGATGCATCATGTAAAGCGCGGCTGAGGAAACCAATGAACAAGTTCTGTACGCTGCTGTTTTGCATCTCCGCCGGTTTTGCGGCCGCGCCCGCGCACGCGCAGGCACCGTTTCCGAACAAGGCGGTGCGCGTGATCGTGCCTTTTCCCGCGGGCGGCTCCGCCGATGTCCTCGCGCGCATCGTCGGCGAGAAGCTCTCCGGCAAATGGGGCCAGCCGGTGGTGGTCGAGAACCGCGTCGGCGCGGGCGGCAATATCGGCGCGGAGTTCGTCTATCGCGCGGACCCGGACGGCTACACGATCCTCTCCAGCCCGCCGGGACCGCTGTCGATCAACCACAACCTGTACAAGCAGCTCCCGTTCGAGCCCGCCAAATTCGTGCCGATCACGGTGCTCGCCATCGTCCCCAACGTGATTACAGCGAAGCTGGACCTGCCCGCCAATTCCGCAAAAGAGCTCATCGCCTACGCGAAAGCGAACCCGGGCAAGGTGATCTACGCTTCGCAGGGAAACGGCTCGACCTCGCATCTCTCCGCACAGATGTTCGCGACGATGACCGGCATCGAGCTCACGCACGTGCCCTACAAGGGCGAAGGCCCGGCGCTGGTCGACATCGTTGCCGGGCGCGTCGACATCTTCATCGGCAACATCGCGGCGGCCCTGCGCTTGCAGCAGGCGGGCAAGGTCAAGTTCCTCGGCGTGGCCAGCCGCACCCGCAGCCCGGTTGCGCCGGACATCCCGGCCGCGGCCGAGATCGGCCTGCCGGACTTCATCGCAAGCGCGTGGTTTGCTTTCGTTGCGCCGCCCGGCACCCCGAATGCGATTGTGCAGCAGATCAACGCGGCAACCGTGGAGGCGCTCAGGATGCCGGACGTGCGCAAGCGCTACCTCGAGCAGGGCGCCGAGCCGGTGGGCAACACCACCGCCGAGATGGCGGCCTTCGTGAAGGAAGAAATGGCACGCTGGCAAAACGTCATCAAGACGGCCAATGTGACCCTGCAGTAACCGTTTCGAGGAATCCCGCATGAATGCAACCGAGCGGCACGTCGCCTGGCCCGAAGGCATGGTCTCCGGTGCGCCCTACTGGGCCTACCAGGACGAGGCTACGTACCGGCTGGAACAGAAGCGGATCTTCGAAGGCGCCGTCTGGAACTATGTCTGCCTCGATGCCGATGTAGCCAGGCCCGGTGACTATCGCACGACCTTCGTCGGCGAGATGCCCGTCATCGTTGTGCGGGGCGAGGATGGCGAGATCTACGCTTTCGAGAATCGCTGCGCGCATCGCGGCGCGCTGATTGCGTTGGACGACGGCGGCAGCAATGCCAGGGATTTCCAGTGCGTCTACCACGCGTGGACGTACGACCTCAAAGGCAACCTCAAGGGCATCGCGTTCGAGGAGGGCTCGAACGGGCAGGGCGGCATGCCCAGGGATTTCGCGAAGGAAAAGCACGGCCCGCGCAAGCTCCACACCGCGACGCTCTTCGGGCTCGTTTTCGCGAGCTTGTCGGACGACGTGCCGCCGATCGAGGATTACCTCGGCGAGGAGATCCACGGCCGCATCGAGAGGGTCTTGCGCAAACCGATCCGCGTGATCGGCCGGTTCACGCAGGCGCTGCCGAACAACTGGAAGCTGTACGCCGAGAACGTCAAGGACACCTACCACGCGAGCCTGCTGCATCTGTTCTTCGGCACTTTCCGGATCACGCGGCTTACGCAGGGCGGCGGGGTGCTCGTGAGCGAAGACGGCGGACATCACGCGAGCTACACCATCGATGCGCCCGGCGACGCGAAGAGCGATGAATACGCCAGGCAGGGCATCCGCTCGGAGAGCAAGGGCTACCGGCTGGCCGACCCGAGCCTGCTCGATTCGGTGGACGAGTTCGGGGACCGCATCCAGCTCCAGATCCTGACGGTGTTCCCGGGATTCGTGCTGCAGCAGATCAACAACGCCCTTGCGGTGCGCCAGATCCTGCCCAAGGGCATTGGCCGCATGGAGCTCAACTGGACGTACTTCGGATTCGAGGACGACACGCCCGAGATGAGGAAGCGCCGCCTCAAGCAGGCCAACCTCGTGGGGCCGGCCGGGTTCGTGTCGATGGAAGACGGCTGTGTCGGAGGTTTCGTGCAGCGTGGCGTGGCGACCGCGGGTGACGAGTTTTCGGTCATGCGGATGGGCGGGGATGCAACGCAGACCGACACCACGCGCGCGACCGAGGCTTCGGTTCGCGGATTCTGGAAAGCGTACCGCACCCACATGGGCATCTGATGGGATCGATGGGCGTTTCCGCGCCGAGCCTGAATTCGCGGCTGATCGAGCTGAACGCGGCCTACGCGCGCGCGATCGACGACGGCAACTTCGAGGCGTGGCCGGAGTTCTTCCTCGAGGATGGCCTCTACAAGCTGACCTCGGCCGACAACCACGCGCAGGGCATGGAAGCGGGCGTGATGTACGCGGATTCGCGCAACATGCTGCGCGACCGGATTTCCGCGCTCCGGGTGGCCAACATCTATGAGCGCCAGCGCTATCGCCATATCGTCGGGCTGCCTTCGGTGCTGGCAAGCGTTGGCTCGGGCGTACGGTCGGAGACGTCTTTCCTGGTCGTGCGCATCATGCGCGACGGCACGATGGATGTTTTCGCCACCGGGCGCTACCTCGACCTGATCGAAGAGGATGCCGATGGAAACTTGCGCTTTCGCGAGCGCATTGCCGTCTGCGACAGCAATCGCTTCGACACGCTGGTAGCGATTCCACTATGAGTGGCAAAGCTGCGCGGATCGCAATCGCGATCGGGGATCCCAACGGCATCGGGCCCGAGATCGCCGTCAAGGCCGCGAAGAAGTTTGCAGGCGGAGGCGTCGAGCCGGTGCTGGTCGGCGACGAGTTCGTGATCCGCGAATACGGCGGCGAGGGCCTTGCAGTGGCGCCGGTCAAGGCGCTGGAGGCGGCCGCGTTCTCGCCGGGGAAAATCGATGCGCGCGCGGGCGCGGCGACCGTCGCCTATATCCGGGAGGCCGTGCGCCTGGTGAATGCCGGGGAGGTCTCCGCCATCGTCGCCTGCCCGCAGTCGGAAACCGCAATCAACAGCGCGGGTATCCCGTTTTCCGGGTATGCGGGCCTGCTGGCGCAGTTGACGGAAACTCCGGAGGACCAGGTGTTCCTGATGCTCGTGGCCGCGGGCCTGCGCATTGCGCATGTGACGCTCCATGAAAGCGTCCGAAGCGCGCTCGGCCGCATCACGACGGATCGGGTGGTTGCGGCGGGCCTCGCCACCGTGAAGGCCGCCGAGCGGCTCGGCGTAAAGCGGCCGAAGCTCGGCGTGTTCGGCATCAACCCGCATGCGGGCGAGAACGGCCTGTTCGGCGACGACGACGACCGCATCACGGCGCCCGCGGTCGCGCGGCTCAGGGAGCTTGGCGTCCTGGCGGATGGGCCGGTGGGCGCGGATGTCATGCTTTCGCAAAGGAAGCACGACGTCTACCTGGCCATGTTCCACGACCAGGGGCATATCCCGATGAAGCTGTTGTCGCCGCTGCGCTCGTCCGCGCTCTCGATCGGGACGCCGGTGCTGTTTTCCAGCGTCGGGCACGGCTGCGCCCACGATATCGCGGGCAAGGGCGTCGCCGACCCGATCTCGGTGATCGAGACTTTCGAGCTGCTGAGCGCCGCGACGGCGCGCTGATCCTTGCCTTCGAGCTTCACCATCCGGGTTGCAAATACCGACATTGCTTTCCCATGCGATGCGGACACGACGATCCTGGAGGCGGCGCGCATTGCCGGCTATGAGATGCCGTACTCCTGCCAGCGGGGCGCCTGTGCAAGCTGCCGGGGCCTTGTGCGCTCGGGCGAGATCGACACGCCGTATCCCGGGGATCTCTACACCCTCTTCTGCCAGACGCGGCCGAGATCCGACCTGGAGATCGTGCCCCGCGAGATCCGCCGCATCGACCCGAACGCGAAGAGCACGATCGAGGCCAAGGTGCTGCGAGTCACCGTGGCGGCCGACGACGTACGGATCGTGCAGCTGCGTTTTCCCCCAGGCGTGCGAGTGAAGTTCAAGGCCGGGCAGTATCTCGATGTGATCCTGCCGGATGGTGCACGGCGCAGCTTTTCGATGGCGAATGCGCCGCAACAGAGCGATGTCGCCGTCTTGCATGTGCGTGTCCTGCCCGGCGGGAGGTTCGCCGAGGAGGTGCTGCCCGGCCTCGCTGCGGGAAGCCGGTTGCGGGTCGAAATCCCGTCAGGCGATTTCTGGCTGCGCGAGAGTTCAAAGCCCGCCGTGTTCGTCGCGAGCGGCACCGGGTTCGCGCCGATCAAGTCGATCCTTGAAGATGCCTTCCGCAAGAAGGATTCGCGTGAAGTGGTGCTCTATTGGGGTGCCCGCCGCGAAAAGGATCTCTACCAGGCCGACCTTCCCGCGAAGTGGGCCGGCCTTTATCCGCAGTTCCGCTTTGTGCCTGTGCTGTCGGAACCCGAAGAAGGCTGGACTGGCCGCACCGGTTTCGTCCATCGCGCGGTAATGGAGGACTACGCCTCACTCGCCGATTGCCAGGTCTATGCGTGCGGCGTGACCGCAATGATCGATGCGGCGCGGCATGATTTCACCGCCGGGCGCGGGCTGCCCGCCGACGACTTTTTCTGTGACGCGTTCGTCACCCCCGCCGACCCGAAACCCTCATAAAGGAAATGCCATGGACGAAGCCCTCAAACCCCTCTACGAACGCGGCCTCAAAGTCAGGAAAGAAGTGCTCGGCGACGCCTACGTCGACAATGCGATCAATTCGGCCGACGAGTTCTCGCGGCCGCTGCAGGAGTACCTCACCGCGCATGCCTGGGCGGCGAGCTGGGCGCGGCCGGGACTGGAGAAGAAGACCCGCTCCATGCTCAACCTGGCGATGCTTACGGCACTCAACCGCGGCCACGAGTTCCGCATTCACGTGAAGGGCGCGCTGAACAACGGCGTCACCAAGGAGGAGATCCGCGAGATCCTGATCCATGCCGCCGTGTACTGCGGCGCGCCGGCCGCGATGGACAGCTTCAGGATCGCGAAGGAAGTCTTCAAGGAACAGGGGATCTAGCCATGGGAAACCTCGAGCACTACTGGATGCCGTACACCGACAATCCGCGCTTCAAGCTGGCGCCCAAGATGATCGTCGGTGCGAAGGACATGCACTACCGCCTTGCCGACGGCAGGGAAGTGCTCGATGGCCTGGCCACCCTGTGGTGCGTGAACGCGGGCCACTGCCGGCCGAAGATCGTCGAGGCGATTCGCAAGCAGGCCGGTGAGCTCGATTTCGCGTCTTCGTTCTCGACCGGGCATCCGCTCGCCTTCGCTGTTGCGGAGCGCGTTGCCGAACTTGCGCCGACGGGGCTGGACCACGTGTTCTTTACGAACTCCGGGTCTGAAGCGGTGGACACCGTGATGAAGATGGCCGTGGGATACCACCGGCTGAGGGGCGAGGGCGCCCGCACCCGGTTCATCGGGCGGGAGAAGGGCTATCACGGCGTGAATATCGGTGGGATGTCCGTGTCGGGCGTGCCGGTCAACCGCAAGGCCTACGGCGGCCTGCTGCTCGGCGGTACAGATCATCTGCGCCACACGCACGACCTTTCCGCCCGTGCCTTCGTGCGCGGATGCTCGCCAACGGGTGCGGAACTGGCTGACGAGCTCGAGCAGCGCATCATTCCGCTGCACGATGCGTCCAATATCGCGGCGGTGATCGTCGAGCCGGTTTCGGGCGCGGGTGGCGTGCTGGTGCCCCCGCAGGGCTACCTGCAGCGCCTGAGGGACATCTGCACCAGGCACGGGATCCTGCTGATTTTCGACGAGGTGATCTGCGGATTCGGGCGATTGGGCAAGCCGTTCGCCTCGCAGTACTTCGGCGTGACGCCGGACATGATCACGTTCGCCAAGGGCGTGACCTCGGGCAGCGTCCCGCTCGGCGGCGTGATCGTGAAGAAGGAGATCTACGACACGTTCATGAAATCGTCAGGCGCGGGCGTGCAGTTCTTCCATGGCTACACGTACTCGGGCCATCCGCTCGCGTGCGCGGCCGCGCTCGGCACGCTCGATACCTACGCGGAGGAAAAGCTCTTCGACCGCCCGAACGAGTTGGCCAAGGCTTTCGAAGATGGCGTGCATTCATTCAAGGGCGCGCCCCACGTGATCGACTGCCGCAACCTCGGCCTGATCGGCGCGATCGAAATGGCGCCGCGTGAGGGCGCGCCGGGCGCGCGGGGATTCGAGGTGTTCGAGAAGTGCTGGGACAAGGGTGTTTTCGTGCGCCCGGTCGGCGACAACGTGGCTTTCTGCCCGCCGCTCATCTGCGAAAAGAAGCACCTCGACCAGATGTTCGGCACGGTTGCCGAGGTGCTGAGGACCGTGGCCTAGTTCAGAGCCAACCCGATTTTTTGAACCGGAACCACAGGTAGACGTCGATCCCCACCATGAGGCCGACGGCAAACGGGTAGCCCCACAGCCACCTGAGCTCGGGCATGTGATCGAAATTCATGCCGTAGACGCCGGCGATCATCGTCGGCACCGCGACCAGCGCGGCGTAGGAGGCGAGCCGCTTGGTGGTTTCGCTTTCACCCAGGGTAATGAGCGACAGGTTGACCGCCGTCGCCGTGGTCACCATCTCGCGAGTGGAATCGATGTTCTGGTTGACGCGGATGAGGTGATCATAGACGTCGCGGAAATATTCGCTCATCCCGGAGCAGACCTGCGGCACGCGTCCCCCGTAGAGCTTGCCGATAGTGTCGAGCAGCGGCCCGGTCGCGTGCTTGAGCGTCATGAGCTTGTGCTTCAGGTCATAGAGAGATTCAATGTTGGCGCGCGTGGTCGAGCCGCCCGAGAAAATGCGCGATTCGATGTCTTCGAGCTCGGTTTCGAGCGCATCGAACACCGGGAAGTAGCGGTCCACCACCGCGTCCATGAGCGCATAGAGCACGTACCCCGAGCCGTGCCTGAGCAACTCGGGCTCGCGCTCGCAGCGGGCGCGCACGTCCTGGAAACCCTTCGAGCTCCGGTTGCGCGCGGACAGCACGTAGTTGCGTCCCACGAAAATATCGACTTCTCCCACCTGCAACTCGGTGCCGCTGAGCTCGACGGTATGCAGCACCGCGAACAGCGAGTCGCCGTATTCCTCGATCTTGGGCCGCTGGTGGCCGTGCTGAGCGTCCTCGACCGCGAGCTCGTGGAGGTCGAACTCCTCCTTCATCTGCTCGAGCTCGGCGGGCTCGGCGTCCTTGAGGGCCACCCAGACGAAACAGTCCGGGCGGCTGACATAGGTGCTGATGTCCTCGACCGAAATCTCGGCGAGCTTCTTGCCATCCTGGTAGGCGACGCAGTTGACCAGCATGGCCGGATGATAACGGTAAAATAGTTCTTTTTTCGGGTGCAATCCCATGCTGCAACTCTCCAAGCGCGCCACGGACCTCGGCACCGAGAACGCCTTCGTCGTGCTCGCCGAAGTCAACGCCCTTGCCCGTACCGGCAAGGACATCGTTTCGTTCTGCATCGGGCAACCGGATTTCCCGGCGCCCCTGCATGTGCAGGAAGCCGGCATCCGGGCGATCCGCGAAGGCAAGCATGGCTATACGCCCTCGGCGGGCATCGATCCGCTGCGGGAGGCGGCGGCAAGGTACATGGCGGGCATGCGCGGCGGGCTGCCGATCCGCCCCGATGACGTCGTAGTGGGCGCCGGCGCGAAGCCCTTCATCGCTTACGCAATCCTGTCAGTCACCGACTATGGCGTTGGCGACGAGGTGATTTACCCGAATCCGGGTTTCCCGATCTACGAGTCCCAGATCCTCGCTTGCGGCGCCAAGCCGGTGCCGGTCAACCTGAAGGAAGCGCGCGACTTTTCTTTCGATCCGGCGGAGCTCGAGAAACTCATTACGCCGAAGACGAAGCTGCTCATCCTCAATTACCCGCATAACCCGACCGGCGGCCTGCTCACGAAGGCGGAACTGGAACAGATCGCGGCCATCCTCAGGAAGCATCCGCAGGTGTGGGTATACGCCGACGAGATCTATTCGCGCCTGACGTTCGAGGGCACCTTCTTTTCGATCGCGCAGTTGCCCGGCATGTACGAGCGCACGATCATCTCCGACGGCGCATCGAAGACCTGGGCGATGACCGGCTGGCGGATCGGGTTCATCTCGAACCCGACGCTCTCGCCCGTCTTCACGCGCTGGGTAACGAACACCGACTCCTGCGCGTCGCAGATCTCTCAGTGGGCGGCCGTCGAGGCGATCAACGGGCCCCAGGATGCCGCCGAGATGATGAAAAAGAGCTTTCACGAGCGCCGCGACCTCATCGTCGGCCTGCTCAACAAGGTCCCCGGCGTTGCCTGCAAATCACCGGGCGGTGCTTTCTACGTCTGGCCGAACGTCACCGAGGCCTGCAAGATGATCGGCGCCAGGGATTCGGAGGAATTCCGCAAACGCCTGCTGAACGAGGCGGGCGTCGCAGTGCTCGCCGACATCCACTTCGGCTCGAGGGTGGCCGGCGAGGGCCAGCACGTGCGCTTCTCGTACGCCGCCTCGAACGAGATGATCGAAAAGGGCGTCGCCCGCATGGCGGAGTTCATCCGGAAGAACACCGCCAAGGCGGCCTGAGCTTCGGATGGCCGCGGCGTGGAAACCCCCGTCCGTCACCGTCGGCTATGCGTGATGGGCGAGCGGATCGTCGTGGGCCTGTCGGGCGGGGTCGATTCCTCGGTCGCCGCGTTGCTCCTCAAGCGGCAGGGGTACGACGTGATCGGCCTGTTCATGAAGAACTGGGAAGACGATGACGACGACGAGTACTGCTCCACCCGGCAGGACCTGATCGACGCGGCGTCGGCCGCGGACGTGATCGGCGTCGAGCTCGAAGCCGTCAATTTCGCCGCCGAGTACAAGGACCGCGTTTTCGCGAGCTTCCTCTCCGAGTACTCCGCCGGCCGCACGCCCAATCCCGACGTGCTGTGCAACGCCGAAATCAAGTTCAAGGCTTTCCTCGACCACGCCATGGACCTTGGCGCTTCGCGGATTGCAACAGGGCACTACGCGCAAGTGCGCGAGATCGTGGTCGACCCGGACGAGGGGGTGAGCCGGTTCGAGCTGCTGCGCGGCGCGGATCCGACGAAGGACCAAAGCTATTTCCTGCACCGGCTCAACCAGGCACAACTCTCGAAAGTGCTGTTCCCGGTCGGGCACCTGGACAAGAAGGAGGTTCGGCGCATCGCGCAGGAAGCGCGCCTGCCGAACCATGACAAGAAGGATTCGACCGGCATCTGCTTCATTGGCGAGCGGCCGTTCCGGGAGTTCCTGAACCGCTACCTGCCCAAGGAACCGGGCCCGATCAGGACGCCGGATGGTAAAACCGTGGGCCAGCACATGGGCCTGGCTTTCTACACGATCGGACAACGCAAGGGCATCGGCATCGGCGGCCGGCAGGGAGGCGACGGCAACGCGTGGTATGTCGCGCAGAAGGATCTCGCCGAGAACACGCTGGTTGTGGTGCAGGGGCATGACCACCCCCTCCTGCTCAAGCGAAGCCTTTGCGCCATCGATGCGTCCTGGGTGAGGGGCGATGCGCCCGTCGAACGCTCGGTGCACCGGGCAAAGACCCGCTATCGCCAGGAGGACTCGACTTGCCAGGTCACGCGGGTCGAGAATGACGAACTGGCGCTCGAGTTTTCCGAGCCGCAGTGGGCCGTGACTCCCGGGCAGTCGGTGGTGCTGTACGACGGCGATCTTTGCCTGGGCGGCGGGATCATTGCCTGAGCGGCAGTGAAAACAATAACATTTTATCCGGAATAGCCAGTCCCAGAGCGGCTCTCCTGCAAGTTCGGTTGTTGATTTAGACAAATCTAGCGAGGTGGCGGATGCCCAATCAAAAGACAAGCCTGCTCTTGATGGTCGCTTGCTTGCTCGGCTTTGCGAGCTCAGTTGCGCACGCCCAGCTGAAACCCGGTCCCCAGCTGCGCCCGAATTTTGTGCGCCTCGAACCGCCGCGCCCAGTCCCGGCCGGTGACCGGATCGAGTTGATCGAGTTCTTTTACTACGGCTGCCCGGTCTGCTACGAGCTTCAGCCGAAGCTGACGCGCTGGCTGGTCAATGCACCCGCCGATGTGGTCCTGCGCCGCGTACCGGCACTTGCCACGGCGAGCTGGGAGACTTTCGCCAGGCTGTTTTATGCGCTCGAGGCGCTGGGCGAGATCGACCGGTTGCACTGGCCGGTCTACGACAACTTCCATTTCGACAACATCAACCTGAGCGACGAAACCGTCATGGCCGAGTGGGTAGGGCGCAATGGCATCGACCGGCAGAAGTTCGTCGAAGCCTATGGCTCGCCGGAAATCCAGGCCAGGGTTGTGGCGGCGCGCGAAATGGTGCGAATGTACGAAGTCAAGGGCGTCCCCGGCTTCGTTGTGGACGGGAGGTTTCTGACTTCGGCGGGAATGGCCGGCAGCACGGATGCGCTGATGCCATTGGTCGACAAGTTGATCGATATGGCGCGCAGGGAACGGGCGCGGTAGGCGCGGCATGCGTCGGCCGCTTGCGATACTGCTGGGGCTGGGTTGCGCGGCGCTCCTGGCAACGTGCTTCGCGGCGCGCGCCGCCGGGGAACTCCGCTATGCGGACGAGGATCGGGACTGGGGCGTGGCTGCGACCCGCACATTGCGCCAGCCGCCGTACCACGCGCCGACGCCGCTCGAGATTCCCGGCGCACAACTGGTGCATACACGAGAATTGCAGGCGATGCTGGCTGGGTCCAACCCGCCGGCCCTGATCGACGTGCTGTTGGGAGAAGGCCACGAGACTCTGACCGGCGCGCTCTGGCTGGGTGGCGCCGGGCGCGGCGAAAATTTCAGCGATCCGGTCCAGTCCAGCCTGGCGCCGCTGCTCTCGAGGCTGGCCCGCGGCGACAAGGCCAGGCCCATGGTGTTTTTCTGCGCGAGCTCGCAATGCTGGCTTTCGTACAACGCGGCGCTGCGCGCGGTAGCCGCCGGCTATTCAAGGGTCTACTGGTATCGAGGGGGGATCGACGCGTGGATGGAGGCGGATCTGCCGACGGCGACTACGGTGGCCGATAAGTAGTTGAACTTCCAGCTCAAAAATAGTTTGGAAAACATGATCTTCGACGATATACTTGGTAGAAAGGATAAGGTATGAACGGGCGCTGAAGCCCGATCCTGCGAGGGGGAATCGTTGGGCAGCTGGCATGCACGCAAACTGGTCTGCAATCTCGGCTTCGCGTTAGCTGCGCTCGTTGCATCGCCCTGCAATGCCCAGGACGATCGCTTCAACATCGTCCGCTTCCAGATCGAAGGCAATACCCTCCTGCAGGAGTCCGAAATCCAGGGCCTCCTTGCCCCGCTCACTGGACAGGGGCGTGTCTACGGCGACATCCAGAGAGCTCTGGAAGCGCTCGAAAATGCGTACCGCACCAAAGGCTACAGCACGGTCCAGGTGTACGTGCCGGAGCAGGAGCTCACCTCCGGCGTGGTGCGGCTCCAGGTGACCGAAGGCGTGCTCGGGAAAGTCATCATCAGCGGCAATACCGCATTCGGCGACGCGAACGTGAGGGCGGGACTACCCGCGCTCAAGGAAGGCACGGTCCCGAACCTGCGCGCGCTCTCGGAGAACATTCAGCTCTCCAACGAGAACCCGGCCAAGCAGGTCGAGGTCGTGCTCGGGGTGAGCGAGGAGGAAGGCAAGGTCGATGCGAAAGTCGCGGTCACCGAGGAGAACCCGCATCGCGTCTACATGACACTGGACAATACCGGCACCGTGGCCACCGGGCGCCATCGCATCGGCATCGCTTACCAGAACGCAAACATGCTGGACCGCGACCAGACGCTGACGCTTGCCTACACGACTTCGCCGGACGCCCCGGGCGCCGTAAAGATCGACATTTTCAGTATCGGCTATCGCATCCCGCTGTATTCCATCGGAGACAGCATCGATTTCATCTACGGTAGCTCGAGCGTCAACACCCCGAGCTCGTCGCCGACGCTCGGCGGGGCGCTCGGCATCGTTGGCAAGGGCGACGTGTTCGGACTGCGCTTCAACCATTATTTCGCCCGACGCGGCGAATACTCGAGCAAGCTGATCTTCGGTTTCGACTACAAGTACATCAATTCGCGTTGCGAAAGCGCGGGCGTCCCCGCAAGCATCGAACCGCCCACGCCGCCGATCGCGAGTTGCGTGCCGTACACCTCGCGCCCGCTCAGCATTACCTACACCGGGCAAAAAGTCGGCGCGGGCTCGGCGCTGGACTACACCGTCGGCCTGGCGAACAACTGGGCGTTCGGGTCGCGCTATGTCAACGTCAACGGGTCCGTCGACCGATTCTCGTACCTGACTTCAGGGAATCGCCAGACGCGTGACGGCTTTGCCATCCTCAGGATAGGCGGCAGCTACCTGAAGGCGCTGGAGGGCGATTGGCAGATGCGCATCGCGGCAAGCGGCCAGATGGCGGGCGATCCGATGGTCTCGGCCGAACAATTCGGGCTGGCCGGTTCGACGGCGGTGCGCGGTTTCAGCGAGCGCGCCGTGGCCGCCGACAGCGGATTTCTCGTCAATTTGGAAGCCTACGGGCCGGAACTGGCCAAGCACCTCAGCTTACCGGGAACGTTGCGGGCGATTGCTTTCTACGATTTCGCCCGTGGATTCAACCGGAACACCGGCGGGTCGATCGTGCCCGCGAAAGTCGGCATCGCCGGCGCCGGAGTGGGGCTGCGCTACGCGGCGAGCAAGAATTTCACCCTGCGCGCCGATTTCGTGATGGTGACCGACGCCGGCCCGCCCGGCACCCAGGCGCGCGGCGACCGCCGCGCCCACGCCAGCATGCTGGTGGGCTTCTAGGCCTGTCGGTGGGTACGCTGCGGTCTTTTCTTCTTCGCAAATGTGAATTTCGGCAAACTGCGTGACTTATTGACTGTATTGCAGTGACCAAGGCGCGCAGACTATGGGATAAAGTCCGCGGGGCCGCGCGGCCCCCGGATAGAGCCTCGCAGGGGAGAAGATGATTGCCCGTAGCCAAAGCCTCTTGATTGCGTCCCGCAAGCGGCTGATTGTCGCAGCGGTTGCCGCCTGCTTCGCTTCCGAGGCCTGGACGAACCCGACCGCTCCCAAGGTCGTCAACGGCGCCGCAAGCTTCGCCCAGAACGGCAGCGCGCTGACCGTGACCAACAGCAACGGCGCGATCATCAACTGGAATACGTTTTCCATCGGCGCGAAAGAGTCGACGCGCTTCAACCAGCCTTCGGCTTCCAGCAGCGTGCTCAACCGGGTCGTTGCCAACGATCCCTCGGTCATTCTCGGAAACCTCAGTTCGAACGGCCGGGTGTGGCTGGTCAATCCCGCCGGCATCATGGTCGGCCAGGGCGCCCGCATCGATGTCGCCGGCTTCGTCGCCAGCACTCTCAACATCCGGAACGAGGATTTTCTTGCCGGGCGGCTCAATTTTCAGGCCACGCCCGGCGCCGGGAAACTCGAAAACCGCGGCCAGATCAGCACGCCAAGTGGCGGCAGCGTCTACCTGATCGCGCCGCAGATTGAAAACCACGGCGTCATTAATGCACCCAATGGTGAGGTCATCCTCGCCGCAGGCCAGAAAGTCGAACTGGTCGATACGGGCACGCCCGGCGTCAAGGTCGAAATCGTCGGCACTGAGGGCACGGTCACCAACCTCGGAACCATCGCAAGCGAAGCCGGCCGCATCGGCATGGCCGGGCTGCTCGTGAAGAACAGCGGCACGCTCAACGCGAGCAGCGTGGTGAGCGAAGGCGGGCGCGTGTTCTTGAGGGCAAGCAAAGGTGTCCAGACCGACGGAAAGATCGCCACCAGCGGGACGAAGGGCGGCAGCGTGGAGGTCAGCACGGTGTCGGGTGTGGCCCAGATCGGCGGCGCGATCGAAGCGTCGGGAACCAGCGGGGCCGGTGGCACGGTCTCGATCCGGTCGGAGCAGGGCAGCGTGATCTTCGAGGCCGGCAGCACGATCAGCGCCACGGGCATCGGGGGCGGCACGGTATCTCTCGGCGCGGAACGCGGACTGGTCAAACTCACGGGAACCATCGATGCGCGCTCCACTGCGACAGTCGCGAGCGCGGGTGAAGCTCGCACCCCGCCGGCGAGCGCTTCCAAGCCGGTTGCGGCCCCGGCGGCAGAGGGCAATGGATCGGAGACGCTGACCGCCGGATTCGGGCCGGCCGTCACCGTGAGCGTGCCCGCCGGCAGCGGTGGCGACGTGCGCATCGTGGGCGACACGATCGAAATGCCCGGGGGCACGGTCGATGTGTCCGGAGCTTCGTCCGGCGGCGTGGTCCGCATGCAAACCCGCGGGGACATCGTGCTGGGTGAAACCGCTCGCCTCATTGCGAGCGGGGGACAGGGCGGTGGCGTGTATATCGACAGCGCCGAAGGAAAAACCCTGGTGTCGGGGCTCATCGAAGCGTTCGGCGCGGACCGCAAGGGCGGTTTGATCCGGGTCCTCGGAGACAATGTCGGAATCCTTCAACGCGCGCGGGTCGACGCGCGCGGTCGCATCGGCGGCGGCGAAGTGCTCGTCGGCGGCGACTATCAAGGCAAGAATTCTGCGATCCACAACGCGACGGCGACCTACGTCGGGCCGGACTCGACCATCACGGTTGATGCGATCGAGGCGGGGGATGGTGGCAAGGTGATCGTGTGGGCCGATATTGCTACGCGCATGTACGGGGCGATTTCGGCGCGGGGCGGCGCCGCCTCAGGCGATGGCGGATTCATCGAAACGTCGGGTAAGGGCTACCTGGAAGTGGGGAACCGGGTGCCGGATGCATCAGCGCCGAAGGGCAAGGCCGGAACATGGCTGCTTGATCCCGCAGACATCGCCATTACGAGTTCCGCGCAGACCGGCATCGCGCAGAGCGGAAGCGGCGAACCGGGGCCGGTAAATTTCAGTTCGAATGCCGGCAGCACGTCGACTATCGACGTTGCGAACATCAATGCCGCGCTGAACGACGGTTCCAACGTCGTGGTGGACAGCTCGGGCGGAAGCGGCGGACCCGGCGACATTACTGTCGCGGCGAATATCGCAAAGACCGCGGACGGCGGTTCGGGCAATGGTTCGATTCTGACGTTGAACGCCTATCGCGACATCAAGGTGAATACAGGCATTTCAATTTCGTCCACGACAGGAACGCTCGGCGTCACCTTCAATGCCAATACCGGCGCAGGCGGTGGACGGGTATCGATGGCCAGCGGGTCGTCGATCACGACCAACGGCGGAACAATCACGATGTCCGGTACCGGTCGTTCGGGCGCAATCGAAGGCGTGAGCATCAACGCCGCAACCGTGTCTGCGGGAACCGGAGGCGTTTCGGTCGTAGGCGTGGGTTACGGTTCAGGAAGCAGCAACGTCGGTATTCTTATCCAGGGCGGCGCACAAGTTACAGCTAGTGGAGGTATTGCGCTAACTGGAACGGGTGGCGCCGGGACCAATTCCAATATGGGCGTCGTAATCGACGGTTCGGGAACAAGCATTTCTTCCACCGGTGGCGCAATCACGGTCACCGGCACCGGCGGTGGCTCAGGCGGGGCCAGCATTGGTTTGAACTTGCAAAACGCCGCCACGATCGCCGGTTCCGGCGGCGCGGCCATCAGCCTGAGCGGCACGTCTTCCACTGGGGGGGGCGCCAACCAAGGCTTGCAGATCGACAATGCATCCGTAACGTCGAACGGCACGGGCAGCATTTCCCTGACCGGGCAAAGCAACGAGGATGCGGCATCTGCAATACAACTGAATGGCACCGTCACCATCGGCGGCGCCAATGCGACCGGTGAGATCCTTTTCAGGGCCGTGGCGGGCGCAAGTCCGGATATCCGGTTCAATAACGCCACCGACGTTCGCACTAACGGCATCGTGACCATCAATGCCACGGCGGGGGTGCCGACACAAGACGTCACCAGTTCGATCCGCGGTGGATCGAACGCCGCCACCGGCGGCCTGCGGCTTCTGGGCGGGGGAGCGTTCAACCTCAACGGCCCGACCACCAATCAAGTGGGTACCCTGGCGGCGAACCTTTCCGCGGGAAGCAGCCTCAACTACAGGGACGCGGCGGGAATCATCGTCGGATCGCTGGCTTCGTTCGATGGCGGCGGGACGACCACCACCAACGGCATTGCGCTATCCACGAGTGCGGGCGCCGTCACGCTCACCAGCCTCGCGGGCACCGGCATCAGCCTGAACGATCCGATCACCACCACCGGCGACATCACGCTCACCGCGACGGGTGGCGGCAATATTGCCTTCAACGGCGCTGGCGGGGTGGTGGCAGGCAGCGCGACGCTCAACGCTTCGGGCAACATTGTCAACAGCGCGGGCGGTGGTACCCAGGTCGATACCAGCAGCGTCAACGGAGCGATCGTCCTGGCGGGCGGCGCAATCGGTGCGAACGGCACGAATCGCTTTGGCCTCAAGCCTGGATCGGGGACGGTCAACGCAACCGCGGGCACCGGCGGGATATTCCTCGAGCAAACAGCGGGAGATCTTTCGACCAGCGCCTACACGCTCAGCGCGGCGGGCACCGGACAGAGCATCGGCCTATCGACGGGTAACGGCGCCATCAACGTCAACGGCGTCGGCGGATTCAACGCCGACACTGCCAACGACGCCTTTACGCTGACGACCGCGGGAACGACCAAGAACATCAGTTTCAATTCCAGCCTCACGCTCGCGGCGGCGAACTTGAGCCTGGCGGGGACTGGCGCCGCGGTGTTTAACACTGGGACGGTAAACCTGAACACGCCCGTGTCCGCTAGCTTGCCGGTACAAATCGCCGGGGCCACGGTGAACTGGAACGGCGCGACCGCATCGACGCTGTCTTCACTCGACCTGAGCAGCGGCACGCTGCAGGGCTCCGGAGACGTCTCGGTGACCGGGACGACCACGTGGAGCGGCGGAACCATCGCGGCCGGCGGTTCGTTCCAGTCCGGCACCGTGGCCTTCACCGGCGCGGGCACGATGCTGCTCGACGGGAAGGCTCTGACGCTTACGGGCACTTCGAACACCTGGTCGGGCAACGGCACCATCGACCTCGCCAACGCGGCCGTGCTGACCAACAACGGCACGCTCACGGTGAGCGGTGACGGCACCATGACGGACCTGCCCAGCAGCTTCTTCGTCAACAACGGCCTGTTCCGAAAGAACGGCGGTGCGGGGACCACCAGCTTCACGGGTTCGCTACTGGACGTCACCAACTCTGCGACCGGGACGATCCAGGTGGACACCGGGACGGTTTCCGTGTCGACGTCGAATTTCACCCAGAACGGCGCGATTGTCCTTGCCGGCGGGACGTTCCAGCGCACCGCCGGATTCACCAACGCGGGCACGATTTCCGGCAGCGGCACGGTCAATCTCAACGGCGCGCTGCTCACCAACAGCGGCACCCTCAACCCCGGCGGGATCGGCGCCACCGGCACGCTTACCATCAACGGTGACCTCACCAACAGCGCCACCGGCATCGTCAATATCGAACTGGCGGGAACCGGCGCCGGCCAGTTCGACAAGCTCGCCCTGACGGGCAGCGGAATCGCGACGCTGAATGCCGGCACCCTGAACGTGCTGGAACTCGGATCTGGCATCGACAGCGGCGCAAGCTATCCGGTGATCGCAACGACCGGCGCGCTGAACGGAACTTTCACCACGGTCAACGCGCCTGCCGGCGTGACGCCCGGACCATCCTACGCAATTGGCGGACCCGGCAGCTTGACGCTCAACCCGTTCGTCACGAATACCTGGACCGGTGCGGCAACCGACTATCTGTGGCAGTCCGACGGCAACTGGAGTCGCGGGCATGCGCCCAGGTCCGGCGAGGACGCGGCGGTCCTGACCATTGCCGGTGGGCAAACAATTACCGTCGGAGCGACCGGCCAGCAGGCGCGCACCGTGACCTTCACCGATACCGATGAGACGCTGGCAGTCGGTGTAACCGGCGTGCTGTCCCTGGGCAGCGGAGTGTCGCTCATTCCCGGGACGCTCGCCGTGGCGGGCACGCTCAATCTGAGCGGCGGCACGGCGCTCACCGTGGGTAGTTACAACCAGACCGGCGGAGCGTTGAACGGCACTGGTGCTGCGCTGACCGCCACCAGCGGCTTTAACCTGAATAGCGGCGCCATCAACAATCTGGCGACACTGAACGCCACGCAGGCCGCCGGCAATATGGTGATCGCCGACGGTTTCGTTTCGACCACGGGCAACATGACCCTGACGGCGGCCGGGAACCTGAACCTGACTGCGACCTCGGTCGGGACAAGTTTGATTTCGAGCGGTCTGCAGACCATCACTGCGGCAGGAATCAATCTCCAGGGCGCGTCCTCTGGCAGCAATCGCGATGCCCGGATATCGAGCTCGGGCGGCCAGAGCATCACCGTAGGCGCAAGCGGGATCACGTTGACGGGCGGTGGCGGGAGTGGCACGAACAATGCGGCGCAGATCACCAAATCAGGCGCAACGGCGGGGGTCCAAAGCCTGACCGTGAACGGCGGCGGGTCGATCGCCATAT
>Ga0163153_10002257_pt1 | contig 28614 bp, 24 predicted proteins | sample OliLakLV19MP6IB1_FD_148629 | JGI IMG/M metagenome (GOLD analysis project Ga0163153, IMG submission 148629) | Freshwater microbial mat bacterial communities from Lake Vanda, McMurdo Dry Valleys, Antarctica - Oligotrophic Lake LV.19.MP6.IB-1 | ecosystem: Environmental > Aquatic > Freshwater >...
GGAAGCTGAATACTCGGCCACGCAAATCGCTGGGCTTCAGATGTCCCGCAGAGTTGTTCACTCCAGACGCGTTCGATTTCAGGCAGCATCATGCTGCGCTTTTTGCACTTGGTCATTGAAACCGCCCTTTTCTTTTCCGTGATGGTCGATGACCATATTCCCCTCATTGAGCCAGAGCGACACCTCATCACCGACCGCCGCATCGGCAGGGGCGGTTTTCGCGCTGATGGTGTAGAGCCCGGTCGGGGTCTTGACAGAGATCAAGCCGGACTGGATCTTCGTCACCGTGCCATTCACCTGAATCACATAGCCAGGCGTGGTGCGCGGGTGTTCGTCAAAGTTCATCTCCACGGTGAAGCGATGGATGTCGATGACTTTCCCAGCTTCGTTCAACTCGATCGTCACGGGTGCCCCCTCCTCGAACGTCGACATCTTGGATCGCCCACTTTTCACGTCAAACGCCTTTTCCCCCTCCGGCGTCCACAGCTTGATCTCATTGCGATCTGCAGAAGTATAGGTCAGGTCGCCCGACACGAACCGATGGAAATGTCTCTTCTTTCCCTTCCCAAGAACGTCGATCACCGCGTTGTTTGAATTGACCAGCATTTCCACTTCTTCACCAATTTCCAGGAGGTTGGGTGTAAACGTCGAAGCGAAGGTCATCGTGCCCCAGGAGGTCTTCACGGTGGTGAGGCCCGATTGCACCTTCGAGACAACACCATTGACCTTCATCTGTGTCGACTGTGTTGCGGGCTTTTCGCCTTCGTCGGCAAACCCATAAGGGGTCAGTCCCAACAGGCTCAGGACCATCGACCCGAAAATCATCATCTTGCGCATCAGTTTTTTCTCCTTATATTAATCACAGTTTCCTACCCCGTCGTATGACGCCTTCGATCAGTCCATTCGCTTGCATCAATCCCTTGGGTAGCCGCTAGCCCTAGACGAACCGATCGAGCAACGGTCGTCTGCCCGTGGTTGCGACCCTCAGGACTCACCGAAAGACATTCTGACACTCGATCGCCGCGGGACACCCAAATTGGCGGTGTCGTTATTCTGCTCTATAAACGATCCACGATCTGGTCACAATTGCTCAGTATGTTGAAACCACCAGAACGGATAAGCCTTGCGGCTCTCGGCCTGACAGCCCCCGCCCTTCTTCTTCAGAAAAACGCCAGCACCTGGGCATATGGCTATAGGTCCGGGTTCATACCAGTGAGATGTTGACTCCGCTTATGGAGCGCCGTACTTAAGCGGTTTATGTGGTTCATCTGGTCTATTTGGTTTGTTTGGTTGAACCAGAGCCGGATGGACCAGACAGTCAGGTAACCAGACAGACCGGGCTTGTCTCAGACGCACGAACCATTGAATTTCAGGCATGCGTGCATCGTTTTTCCGCCGCCTACTAGAAGGCCAGATACAAGCCGAGCCCTACAGTTTCGACCTTCTGCCCATAGAACTGCCCATAGGGATTGTTACCGTGATAGTAGTTGACGAGGATCCGGAAACGGCGAAGCGCTCCGGCCCGTGCAAATTCCAGCCCGCCCACAACATTCGCGTTGAGGGTCCAATTCAATTGCTCGAAAGTCTTGAAGTCCGCCCCGAGGATCGGGGTCACGACGAGAGGCCCGCTCACGAATCGTTCAATAGGACCGCTGCTCCACGTCGGCCCTCGCAGTTCGACCCCTGCCTGTACTTTCAAACGGTCCAGGTTGGCCGGCTCACGATGCAGTAAGTATCCGCCACCGGCATAGAGGCGGCCCCAGCCGCCAGGAGCGTCAAGGGACAGAATCCCTTCCGCTTCTTCATAACTGTAATTCACCCGGCCGACTCCGGGATTGTGGAGCACAAACTCATCGCCCAAGTGGGTGCTTTGATGGTAGAGGCGTACACGCGTCGAGAAAAGGCCACTGCGCCAGGACACCGGAAAACCGACCACGTAGTCGGTATTGATGAGATCTGTGGACGGCGCGTTCATATCGAATTGAGAGAAGACTCCGGCGAGAAGCCCCACCTGCCAACCATTACACCCTTGTCGACGCGAATAGAATCCGAAGTTTTCTCCGAAGCCTACCGATCCGACTGTGGCCGAGGTCTTTGAGTCTCGGTTCCTCACGGCCTGTAAGGTCGCGAACGTCTGCGGCTGCTTCGGGTCCGCGAAGAGCGGGCGGAAGACATCGCCATCGGGAAATGGGATACCCACGGTCGAGCCAGGGCCTTCCGCCACAGAGGTCTTAGTCGCTGTCTCATAACGACAATCGATAGGAGGAGAGCCCTTATCGCCCTCGGCTTCACCCGCCCGGGCCACAGACTCACCGGCCACCCACAGCATAACTCCCATCACCAATACCCAACAGACCTTCACCTGAATGGCTCGAATCTGACAAAGATCCCCCACTGTTATCCCCCCCTTCTTTCAAGTTGCATGCGAAACCCCTGACAATTGGTGACTCATTTTTCTGTCCCGCCGTGGGGCCTTACACGCATCGCGCCGACTTTCACAACCTGATGGCTCATCATTGGAACTGTCTCCTAAATCGCCACATGCCGAAGCCGAATAGCGAGCCGCCCAACAACCCCATGGCGAGGACATGCCCCCAGAGCTCCTTCAACCCGTTTCCCTTCAAGAGGATCCCATACACGACGTCGATGAAATAACGGAGCGGCGACAAGGTCATGAGATATTGCACCCAGGGCGGCATCGCTTCCATCGGCGATGTCACACCTGAAAGCATCAGCATGGGGGCTATCAGTAGGAGGGTCAGGAGACCGACCTGCGACTGGTTCTTGGTGATCGTCGCGGCAAATAAACCCATGCCGGCGGTCGTGAACACGAACAGGGCGGTCAGGGAAAATAAGAGAACCAGATTACCTCTGATCGGCACGCCGAAAATCGGCTGCATGACCCCGAAGAGAGCCACCGCCATCGCACAGAGGATCACCACCGTCATGGCCAATACCTTCGGCAGCATGATGAGCAGGGGCGTCAGGGGCGAAACCAGCAACTGCTCGATGGTGCCTCGCTCCTTTTCTCTTACCAGCGCCGTCGCAGGGAGCAGCATGGCAAAGATGGTGATCATGCGAAGGAGATGCGAGATGGATTCGAACCAGGTTTCATTCTGGTCCGGGTTGTACCAGACTCGATGGTCGCTCACGATGACCGGCAGATTCTGTGAAGCCTCTGCTGATCCTCCGAAACGCGCCAGCGACGCCTCCTGGCCGAACTGCGCCACGATCCGCGCCGCGTAGCTTGCCGCGGACAGACCCTGCGGAGAGTTCGTGGTGTCCACCAACAATTGCACTGCCGTGGGCTCCCCGGCGGCGAGCTGTTCATGAAACCGGGGGGGAATATCCAGGACTGCCGACACCGTCCCTCGATCTAGCCGATACAGCCCCTCATTGGATGAGCTGAGCTCTCCTGCAAAGCTGAAGAACGGCGGCTGAAACTTATGAATCAAGTCGCGCGAGGAGAAGCTGTGGTCGGCGTCATACACCGAAATGTTCGCATTGTGGAGCTGCGACTTCAGCCCGTTCCCTGAAATATAGACCGAGAGGGTGAAGGAATAGATGAGAAACACCACAATAGGCACATCCCTGAACAGTTGAATCAGTTCCTTGCGGGTCATGACCATGAGCCGTCCCCACCAGATGGCCGCGCGTTTCGACCTGGGCACGCCCGAGACGATCATGATCGCGGCCTCTTGGTAAACAAGCGGTAGGCCACGAGTCGCAACAGCGCGGCATACAAGGCCAGGGCGAGCATATCCGCCCATAACACGTTCATCCCGACGCCTTTGAGAAACGTCCCCCGCACGATATTCGTGTAATACATGCCGGGAAAGAGATGGGCCTGAATCTGCGCACCGGGACTGAGAGAAGAGACCGGCACGATCAATCCGGAGAACAGAATCGTCGGCAAGGTACAGAGCACCATCGTGATGATCAGCGCGGCGACTTGGGTACTGACCATCAAAGACACCAGCAACCCGATCCCGGTACTCGTCAGCACAAAGATCAACGACGACAGCAGGAAGAGGCCGAAACTGCCTTTGAACGGCACCTGAAACCACAACGTAGCCAATAACCAGAGCAGCAGGGCATTCACGAATGAAATAGCCACATAGGGGGTCAACTTCCCGGTGAGAAACTCAATCTTGCTGACGGTGGAGCTATAGATATTGTAGATCGACCCGGTCTCTTTCTCCCGCACGATCCCCAGCGCCGTCAGCAAGGGCGGAGCCAACATCAGCGAGAACATGATGAGCGCCGGCACGATGGACCAGGCACTCCGCACCTCTTCGTTGTACAGGTACCGCACTTCCAGGCGGATCGGTTGAACCAGGGTCTTCGCCTGCTCTCTGGACAAGCCGCGCGTCCGCGCCACATAGTCCGCAAGCAACTCTCCGCTCAATGCGCTATTAATCGCGAGGACATAGCCCTTCGTGATGTCGGTCCGGAGGGGAAAGGTCCCGTCGATCAAGGTCTGGACATGGGCCGGCTGTCCTGCCAGGAGGCGCTCTCCAAATTTCTCCGGAACTACGATGACGGCTCGCGCCTTGCCGCTAAGCAGCCAGGCATCCGCTTCAGTTTCACTCGTCAGCGACCCTTTAAAGTCGAAGTACCGGGACTCGGTGAATCGATACAGATAGTCACGACTCAATGCACTGTGGTCCCGATCCACCACGACCAAGGGAATGTGCTCCACGTCCAACACCAGGCCATAGCCGAACACCAGCATCCAGAGGACCGGCAGGAGAAAAGCCAGGAGCAGGAAGATCCGATCCCGCACGGTCTCACGCCATTCCTTGAAGGCCACGGCCTTGATCCGACGAAAGTTCATGCGGCCACTCCCGTCGTCTGCTTCCGTTCCTGTTTTTCCAATTCCATCACCCGGTAGACGAATACGTCTTCAAGGCTTAGCGGACGGGTCTTGATTGACTGCACCACGACCTGGCTGGCGGCACAAATCTCCCGGATCCGCGGTTCGTCTCCTTCAGGGTCGTGAGAGAGGAGGTGCAATTTGGTGCCGAACAATGCCACGCCTGCAAAGCCGGCCAGCTCCAGTTCGTTGATCGCAGGCGCTGGACGATCGACCGTCAGTTCCACTAACCGGCCTGCTTCCGTTTCGACCTGACGTTTCATCTCGGACGGGGAACCTTCCGAGACGATCCGTCCGGCAAACATCAAGGCCAGTTTGTCGCAATGCTCGGCCTCGCTCATATAATGGGTCGTCACCATAATCGCCACCCCTTCCTCTCGCGCCAACACCGACAAGATGTCCCAGAAGTGGCGCCTCCCGATGGGATCGACACCGGAAGTCGGTTCATCGAGAAACAGGACGCGTGGTTGGTGGACAAGCGCGCAGCCGAGCGCCAATCGCTGGCGAACTCCCATCGGCAACCGACTGGTCAAGCTCGACTCGTATCCTTTCAAGCCGGCCATCGACAGGATCCACTCAAGCCGTGTGGTAGTCGCTGGCCGATTAAGGCCATAGATCCCGGCGAAGAGCCGGATATTTTCCTCCACGGTTAAATCCAGGTAGAGTGAAAAGGCTTGAGACATATAGCCAATCCGTTCCTTGATGGCCCCGCCCGCGGTCTTCATGTCCGCCCCCGCGACCCATCCTTCTCCCCCGGTCGGTGGCATGAGGCCGTTCAACATCTTGATGACGGTCGTCTTCCCTGCTCCGTTGGCCCCGAGGAGGCCGAAGATTTCCCCTGACTTCACCTGAAAACTCACACGGTCCACCGCGCGAAAGGCGCCAAAGTCGCGAATGAGTCCCTTGGCTTCGATGGCCAATCCGTGATTCGCCGCTAAGGCCGTGACGCGAGGCATCTCGGCGGACGGTGGTTGATCTGCCTGCCGAAGCAAGAGTGCGACGAAGACATCCTCAAGTTCTGGCTCATCGACTCGAAGGTGCACGGGCCTGATATCACCCAGGCTCGATGTGATCGATTGCATCGCGGAGGCGTGAATGGTCTCCTCCGTGAAGACGTGAAGCAGGGAACCCAGCGCCTCAACCTGCTTATACTGTGTCTTGAGCCGGGCAATGGCCTCCATTTGCGGTATCGCTTCAAAGGTCACCATCGAGCCAGGGACCAACGCTTGAACTTCCGCCGGCGTACCCGATGCCACCACCTTGCCGCTCGATAAGAATGAGAGCCGATGAAAGCGTGCGGCCTCGTCCATGTAGGCCGTTGACACCAACGCCGTCATACCGCGTTCCCGCAGCAACTCGGCGAGAATGGTCCAGAAATCACGCCGCGATACCGGATCGACGCCGGTCGTCGGTTCATCGAGAATCGCCAGTTCCGGCTCGTGAATCAGCGTGCAAATCAACCCCAGCTTCTGCTTCATCCCACCGGAGAGCTTCTTCATCGCCCGGTCGCGAAACTTGTCAAGCCGCGTCATGGCAAGAAAACGGGCCTTTCGTTCGATAAGCGCAGGCTCCGGCACCAGCCTGAGCCGCGCAAAGAAGTCGATGTTTTCATCCACCGAGAGATCGGGATACAGATTCAGTCCGAGGCCTTGCGGCAGAAAACCCAGTTGCTGTTTCACTTGCTCGGCGGCCCGCTCCGAATCGATCAACGTCCCGAAGACCTCGACCGCGCCTGCGTCATAGGTCAACACCCCGGCAATCGCCTTCATCAGACTGCTCTTGCCCGCCCCATCCGGCCCAATCAAGCCGTAAATCTCTCCTCGCTTAATCTCTAAATCGACACCTTGCACCGCCACTTGTTTCTTGTAACGTTTGATGAAGTTGGAAACGCGAACGACAGTGTCTTCAACTTCCATCGCTAACAGGCCGCCTGTTGCTCCTATTTCGTGCGTGCTGGAAACTTCTGCCATTGTGGAGCCCCTAGACTTTCCTGGTTCTCATGAATTGGTCTTCAGCGTATGAACCTTGGAACCGGCATCCGCAGACTCACCGGATCGGGGTAGGAACTGACATACCCCACGCGCAGGACTAACTGAATCTGCCCTTGTATCCCGAGTTGAGTTGCAATCTGCTCGCGCCAAGGCCGCTCCTCAAGCGCTTGAGTCATTGGGTGAATGGCGACTGATCGGTTTCTGACCCGCAGAAAAAGCTTTTGAAACGTGCGGCCTGTCTCAATGAGATTCTTTATCTCCGAATCGGGGCTTACGACCACCAACCAACCGGCTCCTTGCCGCACCTGCTCAATGATGCGGTCCACTCCGGTGTGCCGAAAGCCTTCGGTCATAACCTTCTCGCGGTCATAGAACGTCCGTACAAACCAGCCTGCGAACCCAGTAATTTCCATCGACTCAGGCGTGAGTCCGTTTCTGAATCGTTCCGCCTCAAAATTGGACCAGCGGATCCAACTCGCCAGCTCCATCTGTGCCTCATCGCGGAATGCTTGTTTACGGTTCGCTTCTATTGTAGCTTCGGCAAGGTACTTTGCCTGAGCTGATCCAGCCGGGTAGTAGCGGCATTCCCCTAGCCCCTCAGTAAGTTGCTGGATATCCTCTTGCCTAAGCTCGCGGTTCAGATATCCACTTCGGACAGTCCGGCGCATTCTGATCTGCTCGAGCTGGCACGAAATAGCTGTGTCGTTCTGGAGGCGCACTTCGAACAGATCGCTATCTTCTGGATTCGTTGCCACAAGTCGATATTCCACACGGTAGCCGTAATGGTTCGCGGCAACGACTAAGTTTTCGAGAAAGGCGCCGATCGACAACAGCAATTCCCTATTATGCGGATCGACTGCAGGGAGCCATCGGGTTCGCTCAGAGCCAATGATCCAGCGCTGTGGTTCCACCAGCTTCACGGTCCACGGCTGTGTATTGTGTCCACTGGGCGCCAATGACGCGAGGCGGAGAATCTTTTGCGCATCAGGGTTAGGAAAGACACCGGGCTCGTCCTTCTTCTCCACCAAGAGACTCTCGCGCGACACCCCACCACAGCCTTGTAGGAGTGTCGAGGCATAGAGTAGGAACAAGCCCTTGCCCATCGTGCCGATAAGTTTGCGTCTATCAATGTCTGCGTTCATGAAGAACCCCGGCAGGACTGTACCCGTTCATTTTCGAGGTCTTAGCCATGCGACGTCTTGCCGCCACCGGATAATGGCATCGGCGGGAAGTCCCGGATTCAGCCGATGGTCGGGATTCTCGGTGAGATACAACTTGACGGCAAAGATCAACTTCACCCGTTCGTCAGGTGTCTGGACTTCTTTCGGAGTGAACTCAGCCTTGGAAGCGATATAGCGCACGGTCGCGTCGAACGGTTGATCCGGAAAGGCGTCGGTGTAGATGCGGGCCGGGAGATCGAGCCGCAGTTTGCCGATCTGCACCTCGGGCACATAGACCTTCAGATACAGTCGATCGAGATCGACCAATTCGAGCAGCGGCGCTCCAGCTGCAACCACTTCGCCCGTATCAACCATTCGCGTGGTCACGGTGCCGCTCGTGGGAGCCGTGATCGTCAAGTCTTTGAGCACACTTTCGGCCTCGTTGAGGACCGCGTCGGCTTGGTCTCGCTGCCGTTCGAGTGCGTTGACATCCGATTCTTTCGCGAGAATCCGTTTCCATCCTAGTTCTGCCTGGGCCAGTTCTTTGGTTGCTTGGATGAGTGCAGAGCGTGCGGAGGCAATGTCCTTCTGCGCAACTTCCCATCGCATCGTTGCTTGATCCCGCTGCTGAATCGAGGCCTGATCTTTCTCTGCAAGATCCCGGAACCGTTGCGCATCGCTGCGCGCCTCTCGTTCCACGGACAGAGCCTTGCCTACCGCGTCCTTCGCTTTTGCGACCTGGGCATCGGCTCGTTCAATCCCCAGCGGTACATCAAGGTTGAGAACGGCCAATGTCATGTGCGCCGCCTGCACCTGCGCCTCATGCGCCTCTTCCGCGTGCTGGGCCTGCTGGACACGGGCGTTCGTTTGGCTATCATCTAACTGAATCAACACTTGGCCTACCGTCACCGTCGCTCCTTCACGCACGAACAGTGTTTGAATTCGTCCTGGGAACTTGCTCGCTACCGTCACATGATCGCCTTCGATCCGCCCATTCGCTTGAATCAACCCATCGGGCAGATGCTGGTTCCACACGAACCGGTCAAGCAGTAACAGCGAACCGACGGCCAAAGGGATGACAAGGGCGGCAGTGAGAAGATATGAGCGGGGCACCTTCATGATAGCGTGACTCAGACCAGACTGGACTCAAAAAATCTGCTCTAACTCTCCCTTCGCGCGCGCGAGGTTGATGCGTGACGCATTGAATCGGAACAAGGCTTCAATCTGATTGTCGCGCGCCCTCGCCACCGAGGTCTGCGCGTTCGTCACCTCGATATTTGTGGTGAGGCCGGCGGCAAAGCGATCGCGCGCAAAGGTCAGTTCCTTCATCGCCAACTCGATTCCTTTCTTGGCGACTGCAACTTGCTGCGTGGACGAGTCGAGGGTGAGGAGCGCATTGCGGACTTCGAGAGTGATCTGATCGGACACATCCTTCATCCGGATCGACTCCTGTCGCACGCGACTGCGGGTCTCTGAGATCCGGCCCTCCCGTTGCCCCCCGTCGAAAATCGGAACCGAGAGCATAAGCCCGACCGAGCGCGTGGCCAAGGCTTCGTCCGGCTTGAGACCGATCCAACCATAGTCGCCGTTCAAGGACAACGAGGGGACTCGTTCACTCGTGACGGAGCTGAGGCTCAGCGATGCCAGCTTCTGACGCGTGAGCTGCGCTTGCAGTTCGGTGCGGTTTTCTTGGGCGGCCTGGAGTGCATCGGCAGGAGATTGAGGAGCCACAGGTATCAAGGACAGTTCATCGGTCAGAATCAATCCTACATCGAAATCGATGCCCAAAGCGCGAATGACATTCAGCTTCGCACTCTCCTGATCGTTCTGCGCCACCAGCAGCCGCTGGCGGGTATTCGCCAACTGCACTTCTTCGCGTGTGACGTCGAGCCCTGTTGCAACACCAGCCGCCTTACGATCCTTTGCCAACTTCAGTAATTGCTGGCTCAATTCGATGTCAGCTTGACGGGCTTTCACGGCCGCTTCAGCCCTGATGGCTTCCATATACAGCAGCCCAGTCGTGGCCATGACATCGCGCTTCGTCACTTCCGCTTCCAATGCGGCGACATCGACCCCGGTCCGCGCCGCACGCCAGCGCTGAATCAAGCTCAAGCTGAAAATACTCTGAACGAGGCTGGCACGCGCATCGTAGACCTCGAAGGGTTGTGTCACGCTGCCGGATAATCCGAGAGCCCCGAGTCTGTCTTGAGGGAGGCCGAATGTGGCGAGGTTGATCGTTTGATTGCGACCACTCGCATGGCCCGAGACATTCGGCAATAGGGCCCCCAAACTCGTGTTCGCTGCCGATTGCGCCGCAGCAATCCGCTCTCTCAGCAACCGCACGTTGACGTTGTTATCCACCGCTGCCTGAATGGCATCATGGAGACTGAGGCGCAGTTCAGGTGGAGGCTGCCCCTGCTCTGCCGCATACGACGTCTGTGGGAGAAAGACAACAAGTCCAATTAGTCCAATGAGAAACGGTATAAGGATCGACGTGGCACTCATGTGCCGTACTCGATATAGATCACACCTAGTCATCCTCCAAGCCTCATACCTGAAACATCCTGAAAACTTACTGTGTTTTTGTCGCATGGTGACAGCACGAAGTCTGTATCCGATTGAACACTGCGCAAGAACGGTGCCTCTATGGACAACAGAAGTTTCCCGAGGGCTTATTCGTTGAACTTCCAGCATTCTTTTTCTGCAAAATCTAGTTGAGCGAATAGATACGCAAACAAGAAACCCCTTGCGGTTTTTTGTTGGTTGGTTCCTTTCTCCCCAGAATTATTGTTCCGGTGGCGCGAAAGGCGACAGCCACCATCGCGATGTTCGATCTTACGAGTGCTCCTGATCACCTTGGAGCTAAGGGGATGATTAATAGCGATCGTCGTGCTGAATAGGAAGCACATTGGTCGTGGAACTCAATCTGGTCCTTCGTAGGACTGGCGCTTACGGCTCCTCTGCACCATTCCTACTGACAACGACTCCCAGGCTGCACGCTTCCATAGGTAGTTGCCCCATCAGAGGTTTCATGTTGCCGCGCCAGGGCATCTCCTGCTCGTCCTACTCGGCATAGCAATTGCTGAGAGTCAGAACATAACCCATCAAACAGGTGTTCCCATGGATCCCCAACGTACGCCATCGGCTCGCACTACATCGCGAGAGAAGAGAAGTCCTGTAGCAACCGAGAACTCAACGAGCTCTACGTCTCGCCAGCAACAGAACACGCCTGCGAGACTCGTTGTGAAACCTATCCCCATTAGCGAGAACCGCCACGAACGTATCCAGAAACGTGCCTATGAATTGCACGCGCTTCATGGGTATCCAGAAGGTTCCGCACTCGAGGATTGGCTTGAGGCCGAACGGGAGATTCTCGGTCAGACTCCTCAAGCGTGAGCCAGATTCTCTAAATCGATATGGCGGATGACAGAAGGATGTTGCTCCGTGGCCCTGGATGTCATGCCATAATACTGAAGACATCTATTGGGCCGACGATGGACAACTGGACAGCCACGGAAGGTTCCCCCTCTCCGCTCGGAGTGACGTGGATTGAGGACGAGCAGGCCTACAACTTTGCGCTGTATTCCAAGCACGCCACAGGCGTCACCCTTCTCCTCTTTGCAGAAGCCGATCAGCTCACGCCGGTGTTTCAGTATCGGCATGATTTCCTGAGCAACAAGTCCGGACGGGTGTGGCACTGCCGGGTTCCGGAACGACATCTGGGCGGTGCGCGGTATTACGGCTATTGCGTCGAGGGTCCCTTTAATCCGGCGGAAGGGCATCGATTCGATCCCCAGAAGCTCTTGTTGGATCCTTCTGCTCGAGCCGTCGTCTTCCCGACCAATTTCAGCCGAAGTGCCGCGTGCGAAGCGGGGTCGAATATCGGGCGGGCGCCGCTTGGGCTGATTCAGACCAATCACTGTTCATTCGATTGGAGCCGGGACAAACGTCCGCGCCATACCCATGACACGGTGATTTATGAGATGCATGTGAAGGGGTTCACAATGCGGACCAACTCCGGAGTGAGCGCTGAGAAGCGGGGAACCTACGCTGGAGTGGTCGAGAAGATCCCGTATCTGAAAGCCCTCGGCATCACCGCCGTCGAGCTGCTTCCGATCTATCAGTACGATCCCGACGAAGGGAACTATTGGGGTTATATGCCGTTGAATTTCTTCTTTCCGCATCACGGGTATGCCAGCGACAAGAAGCCCGGCCGACAGATCCTCTAGTTCCAAACTATGGTCAAGGCGCTCCACGACGCAGATATCGAAGTACTGCTCGACGTGGTCTATAACCCTACAACCGAAGGCAACCAGAACGGCCCGACCTATAGCTATCGGGGAATCGACAACACCACCTATTACCTGCTGGAGGCGGATCGACGGTGGTATCGGAACGATACGGGAACCGGCAACGTGCTCCACAGCGCGAATCGCTACGTACGCAGGACGATCATGCAGAGCCTGGTGTATTGGTTCGAGAAGATGCATGTCGATGGTTTCCGCTTCGATTTGGCATCGCTGTTTACCAGAAACAGTGACGGATCCATCAACCTGGACGATCCGCCCATTATTGCGGAAATCAGCGGTCTCGCTGAGCTGATGAAGGTGCGGCTCATCGCAGAAGCCTGGGACCTCGCCACCTATCAGCTCGGACGCAGCTTTCCAGGGCTCAGCTGGCTCCAATGGAACGGGCGGTATCGTGACGACCTGCGATCGTTCGTCAAGGGAGATCCCAACACCGTGCCGGCACTGATGACGCGGCTGTATGGGAGCGACGATCTCTTTCCTGATCAGCTCATGGATGCCTATCATGCCTATCAAAGCGTCAACTTCGTTACGTGCCACGATGGCTTCTGTTTGTACGATCTCGTGGCCTACAACGAAAAGCGGAATGCCGCCAATGGCCACCTCAATCAGGACGGACGCAACGACAACTACAGCTGGAACTGCGGATGGGAAGGCGACGACGGAGTGCCGGACCGCGTGATGGCACTACGAAAAAAACAGATCAAGAATTTCTGCTGTCTCCTGTTTCTTTCCAACGGCACGCCGATGTTGTGCGCCGGTGACGAGTTCATGAATACCCAAGGCGGGAACAACAATCCCTACAACCAGGATAACGAAACCACCTGGATGAACTGGGATCTGCTTCAGAAGAATCAGGACATCGTCCGTTTCTTTACACGAATGATCGCGTTTCGCAAGGCCCACCCCTCCTTGGGGCGCAGCCGATTCTGGCGCGAGGATATCCACTGGTATGGTGTAGGGCCAGAAGTCGATCGCTCGCCCTGGTCGCATAGCCTGGCGTTCTGTCTTCACGGATCCTCCCAGCAGGACACCGACCTCTATGTCATGGTGAATGCCTATACGGAAGACCTGCACTTCATCATTCAAGAAGGTCATGCGAGTGACTGGCTACGAGTGGTGGATACGAGCCGGCCCGTTCCGGAGGACTTCGCCGAGTCGGGACGAGAGATCTGTCTGCAGACGCTCGACTATACGGTGAAAGCACGATCTATCGTTATTCTGATCCGACAGTGATTGGACCCAACAGATTGGTTAAAAGGACCCGCAGCGATGGGACTATATCGATCACGAAGGGACGACCAATCCGTAGACATCCCATTGTTCGACTTGCAGGAGTATCGCTACAGGAGGGGATAGGTTCCCGATTACGGGAAGCGATAGCGCGACAGGTTAGGATCGCGCAAACGCGACCGCCGCAAGGAGGACTCCGAGAGCAAGGAGTAGTCCGACGCGAGGCACCCAGGAGGAAGTGCGAACGATGGTCTGCTCCCAGGAAGACCTGGCGCCCTCAGGGAGAGCACTGATCTTCCTCACCTGTGGCCCGAGCAGAAGATCGTGCGTAGCTGTGAGGAGAAGGAGTGCTCCGACCAATCCTAGCTTCATCCACAAGACATGTGGCCATTCGGCCGGATTGAGAAGAGAAAGGCCTCTCTGCTGAAGAAGCACAGGGCCGGTACTCAAGAGGACGGCAATTGCACCCCAGACCACAAAGCGGAATCGGCGCGCAGCAGACCGAAAGAGCGCCATGAATTCAGGCTCAGCCTTATGGCTCCTGACCAATGGGGCCAGGACCAGGGAAAGAAAAATCATTCCGCCGATCCAGCTGACCGCCGCAAGTACATGGAGCCAGACCAGGAAAACCATCATCCTCGCTACCGATCCATCGATGAACCCACACCCTCGGTTTTAACACTTACTATTCAAATGCGCACCTGCGACGTGCTTCCCGGCAATGTGCACAAAACCTCCGGACGCTGCATTTTGAGGCCCGGTCCCGGCGCGCTTTTTCGAGTCGCATCTGACCAACCTTTCGGCAAGTCCAAGCTTGGATAATGCATAGATAAGCCACTTCGACGGGTCGACGTTGTACCACAGAGGCCCATTCCGATAATCACGCGAAAAGGTATGGTGATAATTATGGTACCCCTCGCCCAGCGTGATGAGCGAGACCCACCAACTGTCGCGACTGGAGTTGGACCGACTGTAGGGCTGACGTCCCCATAGATGGCAGACGGAATTGATGCAGAACGTGGAGTTCAGAACCAGAAGGATCCGTCCGATACCGGCCAACATGAAGCAACCCACTCCGCCTATCCAGCCGTTGTAGGCGTAGCCTACGAGAAACGGCAGCGCCAGTCCGGACAGAAGAAGGGGAACATACCAGCGGTGCTGCCACATCACCACAGGATCCTCGCGCAGCCACGGCGCATAGCGTTCGGTCTTGTGTGGGCTTTTCATGAAGAACCAGACACAGTGGCTATACCAGAATCCCTTTGTCGCGTTATAGGGATCCTCCTCCTGGTCCACGCGCGCATGGTGCCGGGCATGATTGGCACTCCATTTCAGGGCCGAGTTCTCCATGGCCCAGCTACCTGCAACCAGAAACGCCACACTGACCCAGTCGGGGCAGCGGAAACTGCGATGGGAAATCATCCGGTGATACCCCACGGTAATGCCGAGCCCGCTGATGAGATAGAGGATCCCCGCCAAGGCCCAGTCAAGCTTCGTATAGCCATGGATGTAGCCAAAGAGCGGCACCCCAATGAGACTCGACGACGTGACCAGAGCAAACAACCCTATCGTCGGGATATCCCACGTTTTTCGGCTATCCACTGCGCCCGCATTCAAGTGATGGTCCATAGCCGCACCCTCGTTATCGTTGAGCCAGGTACCGGAGGCATATTCACTGGAATATGGTGAGGATTTGTCGAGGTCGAGAACGATGCACATGCGTGGCCATCGTTCATCGCAGGAGAAGGGTCGATGTCGGACAGGCGCCTCAGTCTGTCACCACAACGGTCAGAACGCTGCCGAAGCGTGGTCGGACTTGATGTTGGATTGGAGTGTGCCTTCGCCAAGGGTTGGGAGAGTCGGAATGTTTCACCCACGGACTGATCCGTCGATTCCAGTCCGATCGGCAACGAGGGAAAGATCACAATCGCAACCTATTGATCGTTGATGCCAGGCATTAAAGATCGGTGCCAGCAGGACCAAGCCTACGGACTGAGAGCGTTACTCACCGACCCTACAGGCGGTGCAAATCTATCAGCATGAGAGAGAACCTCGGGGAGCTATATTTGCACACGCACTTCTTATGTTCTTTCCTCTAAATCGGCACAGGCGACGAGAGTCACAAGAACCGAGCCGGAAACTGCTTCGCCAACGCTGTCACTAGAGTATCCGCAATGACATAGACATGTTGTCGCATCATCGACCAGGTTTCCTCTAGCTTCGCATACTCTTTTTTCTTGTACTGGTTGATTTGAAGCACATGGTGAGCTCCATGCGCCGCAATCAGGCCCCGAACGATGTCCTTCGGCAGATAGTGGGGATTAATTCCGTTGAAAAACACGTCCATGTCGGCGGCGTTGGATGCCAAACGGCCAAGCGCACTATCTTGTTGTCGCGTATTCTCCGTGATGGTGGCCTCGGAGTATTCTTTGACCGCACCATAATGACCGCTCAGCAAGGTAAAGAGCTTCTCAGACCTCGCTTGGCCGTAGAACGGTATAAACGTGTTTGCAATCTGTTTTGCGTTGGCCAGAACTTGCTTGTCGGCAGCATCCCGCGCCGCCGGATCGGTTGCCGCGTTGTAGAGCACGACGTGCTGAATCAAAAAGATGTGCCCGAGCCAGAGATCACGAACAGCCTTCTGCATCTCCGCCACACGGATGGGATTCGCATCCCCGGCTGCTCGGGCCTCATAGTCACCGCCCACTAGGGCAACGAGCCCAAGCACCAACACTGCTAGAAATGAATGTATCTTGCTCATCACGTTCTCCTTCGATTCTGCTGGTTCTCGCTCATGGCTGACGTCTGCGGGATTCGTCGCTTCCCTTCATCTTCGTAAAGAGTGGCAACTCTCTCTCTTCCTAGTGGGGGAAAGAAATACTCTGAAGTTAGCCTACAACCACCCAGAGCTCCACCGCAAGACTGTATTATGATCCGCAACAACCGTGCCTGGGCTCATACTCGAAGTTCTTTTCTCCATTTCATCGACTGGTATGGAAGTGAGCCCACTGGAAAGAACACGTGAGGTTGTGTAATTCTGTTGCATTCTTCGACAGGCATAGACAGAACAGGAGCCGGCTCGAATCAATACGAATAAACACAATGAGTTGCGCCGCCTAACTTTTTAGACAGACATTCGATCGAAGTGAGGCATTACGGATAGATGGCGAAGCGTGGAGGAGTCGCGAGTCAGCCACGCAGGGTTATCCATACACAGGGTTTAGGAACCCCTGAGCCTTGTGCTGATGAGGGCCTCGCATTCATACTCCACTAGCTCTTATTCATGGTGTTCGATCGTCATGCAGAACAGCTGCCACATCGCTCAATTCACACGCCGAGTCCGTAGATATCTTCACGCCTTCTGCTATGCCCTCATCGCGACCGTCATAGATACATCATATCTACCCGCTGGAACGGCAGCGACCAATGACGAGCGGGGCTCGGTTGAGGACATTGCCGCGCTCGCCAACGGCGCTCTCATGCTGACCGTAGCCGAAGGCCACTTTACCATGGGCACCGCCCGCGCAAGCCACGAACCGTTCAGCTTCGATCTCCAGTACGACGACACAGAGCAGCCACAGCGTCGCGTCTGGCTCAATCAGTTTGAAATCGATCGGGATGAAGTGAGTCTGGGAGAGTATCTGCTGTGGCTACGGCAGGAACAACGCCATCTCTCCGAAGAAGTGCGGAAATTGATCGATCATGTCACGACGATCCATGCCATGCAGCCCGAGACATTGACACGTTGGCCGGCACTCTACGTCACCTGGTCTGAAGCTTCTGACTTTTGTCACGCACAGGGAAAGCGGCTTCCAACAGAAGCCGAGTGGGAAAAAGCCGCGCGCGGGGACAGCGGCAATCTCTTTCCATGGGGGCAGAGACCTCCCACGCCGGCGCTCGCGATGTTCGGGCAGTATCACGCCCACGAGATTCCCATCGTGGCCTCTGTCGATAGTGGCGAGGAGGGGCGAAGCCCCTACGGCCTGCATCATATGGCAGGGAACGCGGCCGAGTGGGTCGAAGACTGGTTCGGGATCGACTACTATGCGACCATGCCGGATCGCAACCCCCACGGACCTGCCACCGGACGATACAAGGTGGTGCGCGGAGGATCGTGGAAGAGTACGCCGACGTTGCTGCGAACGGCTACCAGAGGCGGAGCATCGTCGGATCGGCGCGCCGCGACCATCGGATTTCGCTGCGCACGCTCCGCGCAATAATGGAAGTTGATGATGGTCTAGCAGGTTGCGGAAAACTTGGTTGATGGCAAAACTATGGCTGGAATTTTCCGTATGGCGCTAAGGCCAGAATAACTTCAGGATGCTCAAAAAGGCTGTCCAGCAAGGCCGCAGCGAGCAAAGAGGCGAGGCGTACGCTTCGGTACGTTGAGTCTCTGAGCGATGCGAGAACGATGCTGGCGGACTTTTTCAGCATCCTGCTAGGAGGACTTATTGATTTGGACGTACCTGCTCATGGCAATTGTGATGAGCCTCGGCCTGACAACCCAAGCTCCCCTCGCCGCTGCGTCGGACGATGAAATACGCGCATGGAAAGTCTATACGAACGCCCGCTTCGGCTTTTCCGTCCGTTACCCCGAAGACTGGCGTCTTGGCAATCCGATATCGGATGGGGTCGGCGTGACACTCTACCCGCCGATCGACAACAGCCTTGTGGCGTTATCCGGCCACATGAATGTCCTGGAGGGTAAGAGCCAGGACGGACGACAGACACTCGATGAATTTGCTGTAGCCCATCGCCGCATTATCACGGAACTCTTCGGCAAGAAAACGATCACGGTGACATGGCGGAAGGATCAGGAGATGTCGCTGGCCGGATTCCCCGCGAAACGATTGACATTCACCTATTCGGATAGCAAGCAGGGCGACATGATCGAACACCACATCTTTTCACTCGGCCGCAACGAGGGCCGCGGGATACGCATCAAAGCGCCTCTCTCGACAGAAGAACGAGTGGTCCCGACGGTCACGAGAATGCTGGAAACCTATCAGCCTGGGCGGGACCAGAACGCGGTCAGCCCTCTGATACCAAAACCCGACTCTCCTTAGGAGCCTGTCCGACTTTGACCTTTCTACTGCGACGAACGATTCGCGACCATCTGCGTCGTTCTCGGCCTGAAAAAATCCTCAACGTATTCCAGCGAATACGCCTCCGGTTTTTCCTGGCCTGCGGCCTCGCATCTAGCCGCGCATCCTTCGCCTCGTAACGAAGGCAATGTCGGACAGGCTCCTAGACTGCGCCACGCTCATGAACTGAGCCCGCCGCTATGCGCCACTATCCCGTAGCGCATTTAGATGCTTCATCGCTTCTCTCGCTGCCGCGCGGGCTTTGGTGGCAGGATTCAAACTGGCTCCAGGATCGACCGTATCACCCATCGCCGCCACCCGCTGACACTGCTTGATGGCTTCCTGTAAATGAGGCACGGCGTCCTTGCCATGTTCATCGGTGAGCGGCAACGATTGGAGAATCGCTTCCGCATGTTTCGCCACTTCACCGCAGTGGTGCACGATAGCCTTCCCATCACCCATCCCTCCGTGCATGACCATGTCTTCGGCGTCTCGCAGCATCGCCTTCCCGCGATCCTGGATGTTCTTTGGCGACTCCGCCTGAACGAAGGACATCCCGAAGGAGAGAGACAATGCGACAACGATGAGGGATTGAAAGACTCTGCGTTTCACCACAAGCTTTCGGTCACTTCGCGTCAAATTGCACCTCGAGCGTGGCGGTGCCATTCGGTGTCAGGGTCAATTCCCGTTCCTGAACACCCAGAATCGGATGCCAGGCCTTCACGCGGTAGGCACCGGGAGGAAGGTCACTGATGAAAAATGCACCGGCCACGTCCGTCACGGCATAATAGGGGTTGTCGATCGCATACCCCCAATTCTGCATGTAGGGATGCACACCGCACTGCATCGTGAAAACTCTCCGCCCTTTCACTAGATGCACGATATCGGTGGTCCCGGTCGCTTTCAGCGAAGGCCGATGCAGGACAATATCCACCCCGGCCTGGTCGTAAGCGTAGCCCTGAATATCGTGCGACACGGGATCCCGATTGGTCACGGTCAGTTGTCGCTTATCGCTCACGACCGTGACGAAGGGAAGAAACTGGCACACGTTGGCTTCGACCTGGGCGTTCGTAAAGGTGAACGGCTTCCCGCTTTGCACCCCTTCCACGACGACCACGACATCCTTGAGACCGCTGCCCTGCCCGACATGCACTTCTTTGAGAAACCGATGCCCGTTACCATCAGAAAGGGCGCCGCAAAACACCTGATCCGGGTATCGCCGCAACTCAAATTCTTTGGGCTCAGGCACCGTCCCTTGAAACGTCACCGTGCCCCGCAACACCGCTCCGTCCGTCACGACCACTGTGTCGTACGCGCATGCCGGCCCAAGGACTCCAAGCCCTACGCTCACGTGGACAACCACACCAACACACAGACCCATGATGATCGACTTTTTCACTGCGACTTCTCCCCACGTCTCGCGTCTGCTACTGTTGCGTCTGCACTGGCGGATTCGCCCTATCCAGCCGTTGCGGGAGTTCGAATAAGAACGGAGATTGCCCGGTGAAGATCAGGTGACGAAACTCTTCCGACCACGTGCCCTGCTTACTCACCGTCTGCACCGGAAACCGCTGAACCTTAGTCACCCATTGATAATACTGTCTGGATTCCCCACCCGCTGCAACAGTCACTTCGAACAGTTCGGTGGGATAGCCGTTCAGAATCTGATCACCAACAAATTCGCGTGAGAGTTCCCCTTCCATCTTCTCATTGACAGCCAACCGATGTTCGTCGGCAATCGGCAGTTCGAGATACTGCCTCCGCCTGGACAAAATAAGCCAGGAACTCTGGAGATCCACCCGAACAATGATGATGCTGGCACCCCCTTGCGGCTGAGCAAACTCGAACCGCCAACGATCGTCCTTCGCGTTGACATGAGCCGTTACCACAGACTTCCCGCTCTTGACGATCCGGTCGGCAGAAAAATCGAGCGCGGCCACCTCATCGGCCATAACGACGAATGCGAGTACCGCCAGCCATCCCGAACACCACCGAGTCTGTTCGCTGTGACCCCTCTTTCCCATGTAATGGTTTTACCGCAAGACTGAGCCCCCCTTCAAGACGCTCTTCACTCCCGTCTGTGAAAATGAACGGGGGAATCCTGACTTCACTCTGTCGGATTCCCCCGCGCGGCTTCCTTGATCCGACCTAGCCTAGTTGGCCGTCATGGACACCGGTATAGGCGGTGTCGGGACCTGCTCCTCGGCCTGCTGTGTAGCCGGCGCCTGCCCGCTCAACGGCAAGATCGCACGACTGTTGCGGTCGAGCACCGTCAGCGTTCCCCACTGGCCAGCATCTAAATACCCTGGTCTCTGGTTCAGCCACAAATAGCTGCCAGGAATCCCGTTCGGGCCTCCGGCCCCACCATGTAGCCATGCATTGATTACCTCGGTGCCGCCGAACTCCATGGTGCTTACGAGGTCCCCTCCACTCATGTACGGCTCGTGCTTCCACTCATGGCCCGACACACTGAACAATTGGATCTGTTCGCTAAACGCGCCGAGGACGTGAATCACGACCGGATCGCCCACATGCGCTGCGATGCTCGGGGTCACCGGCTGGTCGCCCGCCTTGACGCAGACGAACACTTCGCTGTACGCACAGCCTTTCTCGATACGGTAATCGGTCGGCTCTGACCGGTAATTCACCGCCGTGACACCAGCTACCTTTTGGATGTAGGGCATGAAGCTGGTACCGATGATGTTGTCTTCGTCTTGAAATAGAAGAGCGAAGGATCGATAGTTCTGCCGGGTTTCGTTACCCGGCTGGCTCCGATCCACAATCACGTCCGCTCGCCAGGAGCTCTTCTGAGCCAGATCTTCGCCGGTCGCCGGATCGCGATACTGCGATCCTCTCGGGCCGATAATGATCGCTCCGAAGAGCCCGTTCCGCGGATTCTCGATCACATTCCCCCAATCTTGAATCAGGGCGGCATTCTCCCCGAACTCCGGATGGGCGAAGAACGTGTACGTCCGGCTCTGTCCCGGTGCCACCGTCTGGTCACCTGGATTGTTCCCGGCATTGATCCCCATCGAGTCTTTAGGATCGAATGCCAGGTGATCTACGTGGAATCCGGCCCGGTCCTTGGCCATCTCGTTCCTGAGATTCACCTTGATGCAATCCCCCACGTTCACGTGCAGGGTCAATGGGCTTGGCTCAACGCTGCCCGCGGCGACCTTCATCTTCTCGCCTTCGAGCACATACATCTTGCCGGTCTCATTGCCCAACACCATCTTCCGCTCCATGTCCACCTCCATCACGCCTGGCGTCCCCTTGTTGTAGCGAATCGCCTTGTCGATGGCCGCGACATTGAACGTCTTCATCGACGCGTTCGCCGGGCAGACGGACTTGGCCGACTGCGGGATCTCTTCCCGGCCCGGCAGCGGCTTCAGTGTCGCATCTGCTTTGTCCAGCACCCGGAACAGACCCCAGCTGCCTTCCACGAAGTGCGACGCGCGACCGCTATAGTAGGGGTAGTCGCCCGCCATCTGTTGCGGTCCTCCGGCGGCAGGAATGGCCGCATCGTACCGCTCCCCGATCACCACGTGCAGCGAACTTCTGGGGATGGAGTTTGCACTGTAGCGTTCCATTGGGAACCAATGGCCGCTGATGTGCCAGGAGTGCACTTCATTCGCCGATCCTTCGATCAACCGAACCACGATCGGATCGCCCAAGTACGCCCGCAACATCGGGGTCTCGGGATCGCCGTGGATCAGGCTGCTGAACAATTGCGACGGATCTGGATTGTTCGCCAGCCGCACCGACAAGGGCTCTACACGCATGTTGTAGCCGCCGCCCGTCGTCGCTTCGCCGCCATTCAAAAAATTCATCGGCGACATGTTGAGTTTGGCTGGATAGACCGCAGACGGAGTACCGTCCACCGAGATGGCCTGAACTCTCGCCTGCGGATTGTCGGCAGTAATCAACTCCGCCGTCCGGGGATTGGAATCCATGACCTGGGTCACGATTTCACGGAAAGAGCCCCGGATATGCGCGGACACCGGTTCGAGGGTATGAATGTCGGCCACCGGCCCGCTGCGGACTTCTTTGCCGGTCATCGGGTCATGATAGGTGGATCGCGGCGGCTCGGCGATGAACGTGGAGTAGAAACCATGGCCCCACCCGTCCAGTCCAAACACATGGTCATGCCAGAAGGTGGTGCCGAAATCGGCGTCCACATACCATCGCTCGCGGATCCACTCTACCGACACGATCTCGCCCTTCTTGTGGCTATACTTCAGCGGCCGCTCGAATATGATCGTATTCCCCTCGATCTTGCTGATGCGGGCTGACTCGAATGCACCCACTTCGTCCATGCCCACGCCCAACTCGGTTTTGACGTGGTAGCGCGAGGCATCCCTCACCTTGATGCTCGTCGCGCCCTTGGCCGCATCGGCCTCCATCGTCGTGTTCATCGGCACGGGCATGCCCTTGCCTGGATGTTCGTCCTTCAGGATCGTGAACGGCCGCAACGACATCTCATACGAGAAGCCGATAATCGGGCCGTCCGACGCCTGCGTGTCGAACTGGAACATATGCGGATGCAGGTTCGTCTTGCTAGAGAACCCTTGCCGCACATCGTCTTTCAACTCGCTCTTGTACACGACGTCGATACAATCCTGCACGTTGCCGCGGATCACCAGCGGCATCTGTTTGGCGGGATTCTTCCGGACTTCCTGCTCTTCTTCATGCAGCACGTAGAGCAGTCCTCCCGGATCCACAATCGCCGGCGTCTTGGCCGTCGCCGTCTTCAGCGTGATCGGCAATGCGATCGCGTGGATATTGAAGTACTTCATCGGCGCCCCTTCCGGACAGAGGCTCCATGGCCCTTGCTCGCCCGGTTTCGCCGGTTCAGTGGAGTTGCTGCCGTCATCGCGGCGATGGATCGGCTCCAGCCAGGGCGCGCCGCTATGGCTCGGAGAGAACGGCACGCGCCGACCCAGGTGCGGACGCAACCATGGCCAGGCGATCTTGCCGGTTTGCGAATCGAAGAGAATCTCCTGCCGCTTGCCTGGTGTCGCCGATTTGTAGTTCACCCATTCATACGTCGTCTCAGGCTCGCTCAGGGCCTTCTGCCCGTCCCAGGCCCAGTCATTGACGGTCGAGTCGTAGGCCAACGTCTGCTCTTTCTCGCTGTTCTTCTTGCCCGGCTTGCCTTGCGGCGTAAGCATCATCTCCACCCAGTCCTTGATGGAGACCTTGACCGGGTTGGCTTTCCAATCGGTCTTGTCCTTGGTGATCTCGTACTTCTTGCCGCCGTACCAATCCACTGTGGTGCCGACAAGCTTATCCGACGGAGTGCCCGTCTTGGCCTTGCCGATGCGATCCGGCAATTCGACCAACGGCTTCATCACATCGGTCTGGAAGCCAGGCGCTTGCAGCGTGTTATACACACGCCAGAAACCCCACATGCCTGTCACATAATGTTGCGGGATATGGCAATGGAACACGAACTCGCCGGCCAGGGCTTGCAGGCCTCCCGACCCACCCTCAATCACCTGATCGTACACCTCTGTCGGCCCAATGGACTGCACGTCCAAACGGTCTGAGGGGTCGCTGATCGCAGGGAATTTCACCGGCCCATTCTTCGACAAGGCAAAGTCTAGATTGCTGTTCCCCGGCTGACGTGCCCAGCGGATTGAGCCGCCATGGAGGTGATGCGAGTGCACGATTTCCGAGCCGCCTGCCATCCGGAACTTGGCCGGATCGCCGAGATAGGATCGAGGAACGGTCGTGGCCGGGTCGCCAAAGGTATAAGACCCATAGGCCATGGACTCGTCGCCGTAAAAGCCCATGTGGGCCTGAAGCTCGATGCGTGTGCCGTGCGGTTCGCTGCGGTAATTCAGTAACCGCGCGCCAGGCCGATAGGAATCGGTATGCGGATCGCGCTGGGGCAGCATTTCGCCCTTCTTATTCAAGAGGCGAAACGCTTCATCGCCGGCCTCATGATAGAAAATTGCGAATTCTCGAAAGTCCGCGCCCTTCGGATCTTCGATCATGGCCTCCCAGCCGCTCGCCATCGGCTTGCCGTCGAAGGGGCTGAGATAGCGTGAGCCACGCGGCTCCACGACGAGCATGCCGATCAAGCCCTGGTTGAACTGTTCGCGCGACGCATGCGACCGGAAAAATCGCGCGCCCTCCTGAGTATCCGGCTTGATGTACCACTCGAAAGCCTGCTGCCCACCTTGTACAACCGTCCCTTCTAGATTTGACGGGGTTGCGGGCTTGCCGGTAGACGCCACCACCATGGATGAACCATTGACAATCAAGTTGGTCGGTTCATCTGTGATTTCGTTGTGGAGGGTGAGCTTGAGGCAATCGCCCTGGTTGGCCCGGATCACGAGCGGCTGAATGGCATCGCCCTGCAACCCGTTTGACACGGCGCCGGGATCGTTCTCCTTTTCCCGCGCTTCCCTGTTCGCGACTTCTTCGCCGCGGACCTTTTCAACGTTCTCTTTCAGCACATACATGTAACCGGGAAAGTAGTCGAGAAACCGGCTCAGCGTGATTTCTACGTTGATCGCCGAGACGTGATACTCCTTCATCGGCGCATTCGCCGGGCAACGCTGCCCGGCACTGACAGCGATTTTTGTCGGATCCTCCGCTACCAGCAGAACGCCCTGCTGCAGCATGTGACTATTTGCGCCAGTGCTATATCCACCTTTCTGCCCAATGGATTCCTGTTGACGCTTTATCTCCTCCATCATGCGGTCATGCAGGACCGCTCCGCCTTCGCGATAAATGACCTTCTCCGTCGATGTCTCCCCCACGTCGCCATGCTGGGTGTGCTGGTCTGCGGCCAGCCCCATCGGAACGGTCAGTAGGCTGCTGACGAACAACGCTGCCGGCAGACTTGCTGCCATGCGATACGCGCGGCAGCTGCGCGAACTCAATACCCTTTTCATACCTCGGCCTCCTTCTTCCACCGCCGTCCCTCTTTCGAACGGCGGGCTGAGTTTGATCCTGCCCCTCTTTATATGATCATCCATTGTTCGTAGCCGGCCTCTACCACTTCCGGGAGATATTCTTCGTCCCAAGAACAATGAAGCTTCCCGCAGCAAGCTGCGGGGTATCTTGCGAAATTCTCCGAAGCCACTACCCTCCTTCGCCAAGGCTACGGAGGGTTCTCCTCGCCTTCATCTCCGTAGCGAGCTACAGGATATTCGGCGAAGGAGAATAAGAGCTGGTGAAGGGTTCCTCCTTGCGGAGGAGAGGGTCATTCGGAGGCCGGTCCTAATCACCCAGACCTCCACCAGCAACAATGAGCTAGCGCAACAGCTATGCCAAATATCAGATTGATTGGCGATTGAAGAAATTTTCTCAGTGGCAACGTGAGTTACGTGATGAATGCGGCGAGATGATCGAAACCGTTCGTGGCGCTTCTTTCTACTGCGTGAGACAACAGAAATCGGTACGACAATCCAATGCAAGGATTATCAATCTGTTAGCTTGTCTAACTTTTTGGACAATCAGAGAAGAGAAGTGGGGAGGAGAGGGACACCGGGATGGCTATTCGATCTGATAATCACGGATTTTGTTGTAGAGGCTCGCCCGGCTGATCTTGAGGAGCTTCGCAGCCTTCGTACGATTGCCCACGGTCTGCCGGAGCGCCTGAAGAATCCGCACATGTTCCGCTTGGTGGAGAGCCCCGCGCGCAACGGTTCGGAGATCGTGCGTTGTCGGATCTGATCTCATTGCGACCATGTCTTTGCAGTTGAGCTCAGAACCGGTGGTCGTCACCACGGCTCGTTCAATGTAATGTTGTAGCTCCCGGACATTACCGTGCCATGGAGCCTGGACGAGCACCTGCATCACATCCGGCGACACGTGCCGGATCGGCTCTCGATGACGCTTACAGGACACGGCGACGAAGTGCTGCACCAAGAGCGGGATGTCTTCCCGCCGTTCTCGGAGCGGAGGAAGAGACAACGGCAGCACTGCAAGCCGGTAGTATAAGTCCTGCCGAAAGGCCTTGGCCTTCACAAGTTCGGTAAGATCCTTATTTGTCGCCGAAATGACACGCGCATCGATCTTGATCGGTTGGTTTCCCCCGACCCGCCTGATCTCTCCCTCCTGAAGCACCCGCAGCAACTTGGCTTGAAAGACCGGCGTCGTATCGGCGATTTCGTCGAGGAAGATGGTCCCGCTGTCTGCCTCCTCGAACAATCCGCGCTTGGAAGCATGCGCGCCGGTGAAAGCCCCCTTCATATGGCCGAACAACTCACTCTCCAACAACGTTTCCGGCAGCGAACCGCAATCGACGACGACGAATGGCTTATCCCGCCGATAACTGGTCTGGTGAATCGTTTTGGCCACTAGTTCCTTGCCGGTCCCGCTTTCCCCATGAATCAGTACGGTTGCGGAACTGTCTGCCACGAGCCTGATCATATCGAGGATTTCTCGCATCGGTGCGCTTGAGCCGATCAGCTCACCCGATTTCGATTCGTATTTCACGTCTGGACGCTCACGGTTCGTCTGGTGTACAGGCTTCGACGGGGCCTTAAACAACACCAGCACCGTCTCGACTTCGCCGCTGCTCGCGGCAAGCGGAAACGCTTGGCGCATCCCGCAGGCAGTGCCATCCCCACTAGAAGAGCAAGCCACGGATTGGACCTCGGGGGATTCGTAGAGCTTTGTCGCCGGGCAGGTGCCACAGGGATCCTTCCGGTGAGCAAAGGCCTCATAGCACTTCGCCTGATGGCCGGACCACCGGGAGACATCCTCAGACCATGCAGATTCATTGGCATAGATCACATTGAAACCGCGATCCATGACTGCCACTCGCTCAGAAATCCCACCGGCTAATTGCTTGATGGCTTCCAGTCGAGCTAACAGAATGGGATCAGCACAGGCAGGATTGGCAGTAGATTGTCGTTGAGATCCGGCCATTTCACACCTCTCGCATGCTCATGAGTCGATCCCATCACGGTTTTGGTCGATTTCCCCATCCAATGCCGGGCCTAAGAGTCGTCGCACCGTGTCTTTCAGCTCGCTGATACGAACCGGCTTATCGAAGTAGGCTTCGACGCCAAGGGCCAAGGCTTTGTCTTTCGTCTGCTGGTCCCCAAATGAGGTGATCAGCACCAGCGGCACGCCCGAAGCAAACGTCCGAAGCCTGGCGATATAATCCAAGCCCCCCGCCGGCATACGGAGATCCGTGAGAATCAGCGCGGGGCGGGTATCGAGCACCACTCGCAGAGCCTCGTCTCCATCAGCGGCTTCTCGGATAGACACCCCCAGATCATAGAGTTCATCGCAAAGGAGACTGCGCATCTCCCGATCATCTTCAACGATGAGTACCACAGCAGATTTCCTTTCCTGTGCCATCTAACCCCCTGGATCCGGCCTCATTCACATTCTGGCAGGACAAGATGCACAACCCATGCAAGCCATCCCTCCTTGCCGACGGGAAGGACTGGATTACAGAACTGATTAAACTTGCTTGAGATTTCCCTAGAAGGAACCGGGCTGAGGTAAACCATGCGCAAAGGTTTGATGAGAATTGCGACAGACACCCGTCCCCTTCTGTCGCAGATTGCGACAGAGGAAAGCCAGCCTGATGATCGAACTTTTCAGGATGAAAGAGTAGGTGTTGGTGAGGAAGTAACCGTGCGCTCGGCTCTGTCAACAGGAAGCCTGATCCAAAACGTCGTACCCTTGTCGACAACACTTTCCACAGTGATAGTCCCGCCATGTTCTTCAACAATACCCTTCACCACCGTGAGGCCGAGACCAGTTCCCTTCCCGAAATCTTTCGTCGTGAAAAATGGCTCGAACACCTTCGAGCGGATTTCTTCCGGCATCCCGTGGCCAGTATCGGACACCCCGAGGCAGACGTGACTGCCCTCGCGAGCAAGGCTCAGCCTGAGCCGCCCCCCCTCCGGCATGGCATGGAGGCTATTGGTCACCAGATTGATCAGCACCTGGACAAGCTGGTCTCGGTCGGCATAGATAGACGGCAGA
>Ga0163153_10002260_pt1 | contig 28609 bp, 16 predicted proteins | sample OliLakLV19MP6IB1_FD_148629 | JGI IMG/M metagenome (GOLD analysis project Ga0163153, IMG submission 148629) | Freshwater microbial mat bacterial communities from Lake Vanda, McMurdo Dry Valleys, Antarctica - Oligotrophic Lake LV.19.MP6.IB-1 | ecosystem: Environmental > Aquatic > Freshwater >...
GGCCTGAGTTTGTCCAAACAAATTATGCTGATGCATAAAGGCAACATCCATGTAGCTTCCAAAGAAAATGAAGGGACAGCTTTTGAACTGGTGTTTCCAAAAAAATATGGAAATTAAATAGGTGGTTAGCAGCTGTTGGGTGGTGCAAACCTCCAACCTCCAACCTCCAACCTCCAACCTCATACCTCATACCTCATTCTACCTCAATCCACCAGCTTTTGCCTAGAGGTTTTTTGCTGGCATCCAGTCCCACTACCTTTATTTCAAATAAACCCTTCAAATCACTGGTAAAAAAATCCAGGGTGATCTTGCCGGTTTGATCGGGTCTTTGTGAGGGGCTCCAATACAAAAGGGATCTGAGGTCAGGTGTACGTTTTTCTTCAACCGGGGTATGGGTCCATGGCCTGTTATCTTCGAACCCCTGGAGTTCATATTTCAATATTCCGTATTTTTCAAACTGTTCACGCACTGGTTCGGCCTGTAAGGCAAACATTCCGGTATATACCATCATCGAGTCCAATTGTTCCGTGATGGTCTTATTGCGATGAAACAATTCTATAGATTTGATTTTATGGAGTTCCATTTGCAGGATTTCATTTTCCTGGCCGGCAAAAAAACCATTCATCAGGTACCAGGCCGGCCAGTTATAAAGCTCATTGGTCTCCCTGTTTCGCAGGCGTAAGGACATCTTTTGGTTGATCAAACTCGTAATCCGGCTATCCAGCATTACTTCTTTGATGAAATCCTGTACCGAATTTAATTGTTGAAAGTCCTTCATTAAATATTGGCGGTCCGGGATCATAGACTTTATACTATCGATAGAAACCGTGATCACTGATGGCTGTGTATGAAATAAATCATTTATCAGCCTTCGTTTATAATTTTGTTTCAGGTAATTAAGAATGGCAGAGGACAGCGGGGGCAACGGCGGAAAAGAGCCTGTCATAGCCGGAAAATCAGACTGCAGTGGAATTACCGAAACAGGAATACTCCGGTTTGGATTAAGCGACAGGACCTGATATTGAGCCAATCCATTAAAACCGGGAAGTTCAATTTTGAAATTTCCATTTCCAGAGTTAAAGCGCTTAAATAATCCCAAACGCGGCAAGTAAAATGAAAGATATTTTTCGGTCAACGGCGTATTTTTTTTCGGGTCCACCACTTTACCCTCCAAAACCAGGGTGGTCCGCGGTTTATATATTTTTTCATCCACTATAAATGGGGTCGGTGATTCCGAATAAACGTCGGAAATTAAACCAGGGACTGGTGAAACGTATTGCACAATGGCTACCGAGACTGTGCCCGAAATACTGGCATTCTGATCTGCAACAGACAGCGGCAGGCTTACCCTTGTTCGACGGTTAACCCGCGCCAAAACTGGTTTGTCGAAAACCAGCTGTTCTTCCGGATGTATCAATTTGGAATCTTCCGAACCGGTTTCAAGATCGTTTAAAACTATTACGTAGCTGTTGCCTGATTTTATTTTTTTTGAAGTACCGGACCTGCCATCCCAAACGCGACAATATTGCAGCAAATAGACCCCCTGTTCGAGGTCGACCGGTAAATATATCGACCCTGAAGCCCCAAGCGAATCCATCGAAAGGATTTGTTTGGTAATCGTGGAGTGATTGCTGTTAATCAATTCAACATACAGCAGGACCGGTTCAACTCCAGATGGCCCACGATCATAGATTTTGAATTGCATGACATCGCCTCCCACATAAAACGGTTTATCCATGTGCACCTCAAAGTGTTGGGCAAGCATTATACCTGGAATCAGCAGCAGCAGGAACGAAATACCAAAATTTAGTTTTCCCATTACCACCAATCAGGTTTAGTTATAACCGGGTCCGGTAATACCGCACAATTGCAGCACCCGGCGAAGTATTTAGAATCTATTGCCCCCCGCAGCCAACCGCATAGATTCTGTTCTTTGCTCAAGAGTCCATATTTGCCTGTGAAATTGGAAGATACCAGTCGCAACCTTATGACAGCAGCTGAAGCAGCCTGAAAATAGCCCAATACCTTTTCAGATTCATTGCGCACGTTATAGACATTACTTTGAATCGAAGCAGGGATGGCATCGAATATACTCCCGTTTTGATTGGCTACCAGATCTAGTTTTCTGTAATAATCATAGGCTTTATCGGAAATCCGGTATTGATAGACTGAATAATAATGGATCTCCATAAACCGGTAATCCGGTTCTACAGCTTCATATCCGATCTTGTAGTTTCGCAAATTATTTTCACCTATTTCCTGATTGTTGTAAATATACAGATTGCCCGGGTTGATGAATCGGGAATAATGACAGGTATAGACCGTCCTGAAAGGGTTGCAATCAGGCATAGTAGTAAATTGATAGGCACTCTGGGTGACCCATCTCAGGTAGGTATCTTTTTGGTTTTCCGGCATTGGAGTATTAATAAACAATTGGACCGCATCAATAGAAGTAGTATACCCGTCCTTACTTTTTATCGCTTCACGGTTGACCGCCCAACTTATACTATCCGGTTGTACAGCGGGGAGGATCATCTCCGGCGCACTCCGATATTCATCCCCATTCTGCAAAACTATTTTCAGGTAATAGACGGAGCCTACCGTAGCTTTAAAAAATCCTGACGGGAGAACATATTTTCCCGGGAAGGGTTCAATAAATTGCCAGGATGAGGTAGTGGATTCATGAAGGGTAACCAAAGAGTTGGTTAAAGGAACGGGGGGAATTCCGTACTTTACGGTCCTGCTCAGGTAAACAATATGATCTTCATCCAGGTTGGATATCCCTCCGTTGACTACCATCAATTCTTCTCCTTCACTGGCTACAAAGGGTATCTCCTGAATGCACCTCATCGATGCTCCAAGAAGGATAATAATTAATAAAGTGCCCCAGATCCTGGTCATCATCAAAATTGAAAATTATAGGTGATGGAAGGTAAGGCCGTTCCCAAAACAGACAGTTTATATGCTACCAGGGGTTCGTTATTGTTTCTTCTGTAAAAAATAGAAAAGGCATTGCGCCGGCTATATACATTATATACCGAAAATGTAACGCTCCCTTTGTTTTTACTGGACCGGATCGCCCCACGGGTCACGGTAAATGATATATCCAGCCGGTGATAGTCCGGGATACGATGTGCATTGCGATCGGAATAATCTAGGAAAACCCCTCCTTCCCCCAGGTAAAAATCCGCGACTGGAGCCGTTGCCGGCCTTCCGGAATTGTAGACGAAATTAAATGACCAGGACATAGTCTTCCGGACCTGCCAATCCATAACAGCATTCAGGTTGTGGGGTTTGTCAAAATTGGATGCATACCATTTACCCTTATTGATGACTTCATCCGGAAACAGACCCGGGGAACGTCTCAGACTTTTATTCAAAGTATAAGAAATATACCCTGTTGGGTTATTCTGTATTCGCTTAACAAAAACTTCCGCTCCATAGGATTTCCCCTGCACCGCAAATAATTCAGTTTCAAGATGATCATTTTTTAATAAGCGCGCAAAATCTTTATACTCCAGCAAGTCTTTGGACTTTTTGTAATACAACTCAAAGGAGGTTTCCCATTGATTGTTGTTGAAATTTTTAAAATACCCTATCGAAAAATTATCTGACCGCTGCGGAGAAAGATGATAATTGCTCAATTGCCATATATCAACAGGCGTTGCAGCAGCGGTATTGGATACCAGGTGAATATATTGGTTCACGCGATTATAACTCCATTTGATAGAACTGTTTTCTGACAATTTGTAGGCGAGGCTCACCCGTGGTTCAGGATTCTGGAAGGCTTTGATGGTTTTCCCTTTTCCAAAAGGTTTGGCTTCCACGATATTACCGGGTATCCTGGGTTTTTGTTCTTCATACAATGTCAGTAGTTCGGAGCCAGTATGCCGGAAAAAAGAATGTCTGTATCCAATGGATAAATTGAGCATACGGGTCACCCGCACCTCTTCCTGGATGTATATAGCACCCTCCTGCCCTTTTGTTTTTGGGTAAACCTCCCGGGTCGTGGAACTTTCCTCGTGGATCACTTCATACACCTCATTTTCGGGCAAATATTGAATGCCCTCCATACCAAACTGAAAACTATGGGATGGAGAAGGCTGCCAGCTTAAATTAAATTTGCCCTTATAATAAGCCAGCCCGTTTTCTATCTGATATTTTATTTTATCATCCTGGTCTATAAATTCATTTTTGTTCGTATTCCACATGATGGAGGATTGCAACAAAAGATTTGGTTTGATTTCATGCATCCAGGTGGATACAACCGACTGGGTCTGCCAACCATAACCAAAATCTCTGGCATATTTAAAATCATCTTTGCTGCTGTAGGCGGAGACTGAAAGAGAACTGCCAGGCCTGAAACGGTGATAGAGTTTGGCATTGAGGTCATAAAAATTAGCCCGGCTTTCCTTGAGGTTGGGATCCCGCACCAATTTTAATACCCAGCTGGAATACGTCATCCGGTTTCCTGCCATGAATGAAGTTTTATCCTTAATCAGGGGTCCTTCAACAAAAAGTTTAGAAGATATGGGCCCAACCCCACCATGAACCGACCACTTTTCCAGATCGGGGTCTTTTAGTTTGATATCCAGCACCGAAGATGCCCTGCCCCCAAATTGGGCGGGGATATGGCCTTTATAAAGCGTGACGGCTTTGATGGCATCGGCATTAAATGCCGAAAACAATCCCAGGACATGGGTCGGATTAAGGTAGGCAACCCCATCCTGTTGTATGAGGTTCTGATCAATATTGCCGCCCCGTACATGATATCCCCCACCTACTTCTCCGGTGTTGCTGACCCCGGGAAGGGTCAACAATGATTTGAGCACATCGGCTTCACCAAACAAGGCTGGTAAACGTTTTATTTCCTTTAAACTCAACTCAGCTACTCCTGCCTGGGCATTTTCTATCCTTCTGCCGGCATCAGCTCCAATGACCAGTTCGGGCAGCTCTATGGAGTTTTTGTATATACTCCACAACAGGCTACCCTGGCCATAAACCTTGATTTCCTGCTGAACAGGGAGATAATCATTCGACTCAATCCATATCGTATGCCAACCTATGGGCACATTTATTTCAAAGTATCCCAAGCTGTCAGAAAATTTCATTAAAGTATCCACTCTTATCAATGCCCCGGCTACCGGTGTTTCATCAGCTCCATCCTGGATTTTCCCTTGGAGGATGGCCATACCTGACCTGCTCATGGAATCAGGATGACCCAAAGTCAGGGCATTGGGTTTAGATTCCCTGCTTAATTTTTCTTTGACTACAAAATAGTTGCTAAGGTCGTTGCCACTTGCCGTGGTAAAAGTGGTCAGGATATAGAGGTACTGATTAAACTCGATCACCTGAATACCGATTGGTCCCAACAGCGTTTCCAGTATAGTTTTTACCGTTTGGGTGGAAACATTACCCGTCACCCGCCGGGTGCCCATATTATCTTCTCCGGTAGAATAAATCCGGATATTTTGTTCCTGTTCCAGATATTGGATCAGTTCATCTACGGTATTATTATTAAAACTAACGGAAAGATGTACAGGCGATTGACCAAACAAAAAGTGCTGATAGTTTACTAAAACTACCAGCACTACTAAAATTCGGAAACTAAATCTGGTGCATATCACCTTGCAGACGGGACCATAAGGTTGATGTATTGGTCAAGTCTAGGTGTAATTATAATTTCAGTCCTTCTGTTGGATTGTTTACCTGCACTGTTATCGTTAGTATCTTTAGGTGCAAATTCACCCCTGCCACCTGCGGTCAGTCGGTTGGGTTCAACACCAAATTTTTTCTGCAGCAGACGGGCTACTGAAGTTGACCTCATTACACTCAGATCCCAGTTGTCATGAATTTTGTCCGTACTGATGGGAACGTTGTCCGTATGACCTTCTATCAAAATATCGATTTCTTTGTGGTCATTGAGTACTCTAGCTACTTTGCCAAGCACGATTTCTGCTGCGGGATTGATATCATAACTGCCGGAGCGGAACAACAATTTATCGGAAATAGATACATAGACCAAACCACCACGAACTTCTACCTGGACATCCTGATCATTGACATCAGCCAAAGACCGTTTTAGGTTCATGACCAGTTGAAGATTCATGGAATCTTTTACCTGGATTTTAGTATTGAGGCCCTGGATGTACTTGGATTGCTGATTGATGGCTTCCAGCGATTTTTGCATGCTTTCTGCTCCTGATTTGCTGATTATGGACAAATCTTCCAATCGGGATAATAAGTTGGTATTGGTTTTATTGGCCATTTCCAATTGGGCTTCCAGATTTTTAATTCGGTTTTGAGCTTCCATAGCCTTGCTTTCAGACATCTGCATATCTGATTTTAATTTACTTTGCTCCTCTTGATACTTTTTCATCAATTCCGAATATTGATCCTGGCTTTGTTTGAGTTGAGTCATCAGTTGACTCTTTTCATCTGCTGTAGTATCCCGTTCCTTGGTCAGCATATCATGTTTTTTCTTGCTGACACAGGCACCTACCATTAAAACGGAAAGACATAAAGTTATTATCCTATTCATATGCGTTGGTTTTTGTGTAAATTTATAAAAATGATCTTGACTGGACAAATAGATAATAAAATGTTTGCATCTGTTTAAGAAGAAGAAAACGTATAATGAAGCACGAGAGGGTGTGGGTTGAGGAGTAATCAATTTTATTTTAATGTTTTACGGATAACTATTATTTTATATACGAACTAAACATCCTGGTTACTTTGTCTAAATAAAAATTAATATTAGTCCGGACAGATGATTCATATTGGTCTGCACACCTGGTTTGGGTTAAGAAGTTGTGTCAAATATTACCGGAGAGATTATGCATGAATTTCCACCATGTCTTTATCTGGGCACTTCGTTATTGACTATTTTATCGCTATTCGTTTTCTTGAGTTGCAGACCTCCCGGATGAACATTATTTGAATTTGGTTCAAATTTCACCCATTCCGGGGGATCAAATCCGGAATAAATTGGACAATTTTGCATAAAGGACTGACCCTACGTAAAATTTTAACCCCTGTCCTATCCGGAATGATTCGAATTACCCTTTCCAGAATAAGGATATTTGTTGTTTTGGCTTGTTCCATGTTGATAACCGGAGTAAGCTGGGCACAAAAATATGACTTTGTCAATTATAGTATAGAAGAGGGTCTGGTCCAGTCCCAGGTCAACCAAATCGTTCAGGATCAGTATGGTATGCTTTGGATAAGCACTCTGGGAGGGATTAGTCGTTTTGATGGTAAAGGGTTTTCCAATTTTAATTATGGAAATGGGTTGGTACATTCCCTGACCAGCACCGTATTTGTCGATCGCGCCAACACCATTTGGATCGGATCGGAAGCAGGATTACAATCTTATAATGGCAGGCGTTTTAAAATTCATGAAATAACCACCCGGGCCACAAGGAAAAACATCAAAGAAATCATTCAAACCGGAGATGGCAGTATATATGCTCTCCTGAACGGTTGGCGTTTGTTTAAATTAAACGAAAAAACGACTACCCTGGAGCAGTTTACTGACACGACTCAAATGATTACTGCCATCACCACAGATTCATCGATACTCTATGCTTCATTTTTTAAAAAAGGAATCTTTCGGTTATCTGATGGTCAATGGATGCCCGTATATACATTGCAAGGACAGGATACCAATATGGTTTTCCGGCAATTAGTATGGAGTGCTTCCAAACAAGGGATGTATGGGCTGGGAGAATACGGGCTTCACTTTATTTCAGAGAACCTGATGGAACGGGTTGATGCTGATTTTCCGTCTTCCCCTATTTGTATGGAGATCGACCGTCAGGGAACCTTGTATGTCGGCACCATAAAAGGGGCCTATAAAATTGTACCCGGCCTAAAGCCAGAGTATATTGGTCAGCTTCAGGGACTTACTGACAATGGCATTATGGATATTTACCGGGATGTTGAAGACAATTTGTGGTTTGCATCCGATGGGAATGGGATTTTTAAGTTTCACGATCAGACGTTCAGGATCTATGACAGGGGCAGTGGTTTAAGCGGAAACATCATCATGGCCCTGGTAAAAGATACTTCGGAAACCATCTGGGCCGGTTCCCTTGAAAACGGTCTCTCGGTAATCGATAAGGGCAAAATCATTCATCACCATATACCCACTACTACGACCCAGGGCAATAAAATAAATTGTTTATTCATCGATAAAAGTCAAACGGTATGGATTGGAACCCTCGGCGAAGGATTGTGGCGGTATAAAAACAAAAAATTTGAACGTATTGGCAACGATATCCTAAAATTCCCACGCAGTTATACCAGTATTTATGAAGATTCTAAAAATACCATTTGGCTTACCAGTCCTGCAGGCCTAGCTAAAATTGAAGATGGAAAACCAATGCTGGTGCCCGGATTGAATGTAGCCTGCTTTTCCGTGATCGAATACTTGCCTGACAGTATGATAATCGGCACCTCCAATGGAATGTATGGAATCAACCGTAAACTCCAATATTCTCCGATTGAATTACCCATAATCAAGGGTCTGCTGATCAGCTCCATGCGCAAATGGGGGAAATATCTGGTTTTAGGCACCTCAGAAAATGGATTGGTTTTGTGGGATACCTCGAATGGAAAAACCTTTGGTTGTAATGAAAAAAACGGATTGTCTTCCAATATGACTTTTAGTATACTTCCGGTCGGTGATGTTCTATATGCCAGCACGGTCAACGGGCTCAATAAAATTACCTTTAATGCGACCAATAATACGTTTAATGTCCGACCGTTAAAATCAGCCAATCAAAAATTAGGTCCCGAATGTAACCAAAACGCCCTGCTGCAGGATTCATCCGGTCGTATCTGGGTGGGAACGACTAAAGGCATTTATATCTATGAGCCCCGGCCTACCCAGGCTCTGGAACCTCCCCGCCTATTTCTTAAGTCCGTACAGGTATCATCGCAGGCTGTGGATTCCGCCTTTGGCCCGGATACCCTGATCGCCTGGTCCACGATCCCCAAATCATTGTTGCTCAGCCATAAACAAAACCACCTGACCTTTTCGCTCCAGGCTATACACCTCAGTGCCCCTGAAAAAATGAAATACCAATATTTTCTGTCGGGTACTGATACCCTTTATTCTGCACCCAATCCGGTGCCCTGGGCAATCTATCCTAATTTGCCACCGGGAAAGTACACCTTCAAAGCCCGCGCAATACTGGATACCGATCCCCCGGTTTATTCCAATGAACTGACTTACGAATTCAAAATCAATCCGCCATTTTATCAAACCGGTTGGTTCAGGCTCATTGGAATACTGATCTTATTGCTGGCTGGTGCAGTCATACAGAAAATCCGGATGATCATCCGGACACGTCAACAGGCTTTATTAAAAGAAACCCGATTGCAGGAACAAATCAAGATCCAGCAAAGGACTTCAGAAGATTTACACGACGACCTGGGCAATAAAATCACCCGTCTTTCCCTCCTCACGGATATCCTTCAAACCAAACTGGAAGGTAATGTGGAACAAAATAAACTCATGGCACAAATCCGGGATAATATCCAGGGCTTATATGTAGGGACCAAAGACATTATCTGGGCACTGGCACCCAACAACAATACCCTGTATGAGGTAGTCAACCGGGTTTATAATTTCGGGATGGAGTTGTTTCAGGATACCCAGGTGCATTTCAGGTATATCGATACAGACCCGGATTTTAAAGAGGTCAAACCTCCTTTTGAATACAGCCGCAATATCATAATGATCACCAAAGAGGCATTCAATAATATTTTAAAACATGCCCATGCTTCACAAGCTTCCATCGAATTTGATCTCAGCCCTTCCTCCCTGCACGATGGATGGAATTTGACGGTTTGGATCAAGGATAACGGACAGGGAATTCCCGGACAAATGAGCCTTAAAAAAGGGTATGGCCTGGACAATATGCAAAAAAGAATATCGCGTATTGGTGGCCATCTGCACATCAGTCCAAATCAGCCCCAGGGCACGGTAATCCAAATTAAAATCAAAATCCCCCGTTCCGAGGGATAATAATCCGGTATATTAAGGTGAACTTTGTCATACTAACTACTCTAAAGGCCATGGATATCCGGGTTATCATCATTGAAGACGACCAAACTATCCGCGAAGGATTCACCTATCTGATCAATCTTTCTGACGGACTCAAAATGGTGAGTAGTTATGCGAGTTACGAAGAAGCAGAACCCCAACTCACCGGTGATTATCCCGATGTTATTTTACTTGATATTGAATTGCCCGGCCTTAATGGATTAGAAGCGATCACTAAAATCAAAAAAAAATACCCTCCGGCCCATATCCTGATTCTAACGGTATACGAAAACGAACAAAACATATTTAAGGCCCTGCGTTCAGGCGCTGCGGGTTATCTCACCAAAAACACCCCATCCTCCAAAATCATAGAAGCGATCAAAGAAGTCATGCACGGCGGCGGTTCCCTCAGCGCCAGTGTGGCCAAACTGGTGATTCAATCGTTTAGAAAAAATCAGGATACCCCGCTAACTAAAAGGGAAACCCAGATCCTGGAAGGGATCGCAGAAGGTAAGAGCAGAACCCGCATTGCCGCTGACTTGTTTATTGACAAGGAAACTGTCAAAACCCATATCAAAAATATCTATAGCAAACTGGATGTCAATTCCAAGGAAGATGCGATCCGGATAGCTCGTCAGGATAAACTGATTTGATTGATCCGACGCATCGGATCAATCAAAAATCCCCCTTTCCGGGTGAATCTTTATCCACGTATTGCTAATATTTTTGAATCATTAACCTTTAACCTTCAACCTTCAACCTTCAACCTCTTGCATAAAATATTATAAAAGTAGAGTGTTCTTTAATGGGGCGGTTTCATTCACTGTCCCATTTCTTTTATTTAACCTCATAAGGGTATTCAGATTGCGGGCAAGGAAAATTTCCAACGGAATGGCCTGCTTAACCTCCCCCGAAAAAGGGGATTTGTTTGTCTTTAGTTTCCAGTAAATTTGCATACATTCATTTTCATCTAATCAATAGTTACATGACTAAACCAATCTGGAAAAAAACCCTGGCGGTATTTTTTTGTTTCAATACCTTATTTCTTTTATTGGGTTTACGGGTATTGGATGCCCCTGGTGACAAATACGATCAAACCCTTCACGCCCTGGCCCGTGCAATTCAGGGCGGTCACTACAGCCCTAAGAATTATGACGACAAACTTTCCCTCCAGATCTATGATGAATTTTTAAAAAGAATGGACAGTGAAAAAAATATTTTCATCCAATCCGATATCGCTTCTTTCAGTAAATATAAACTCCTGCTGGATGACGAATTGAACGGCGAATCCGTTGCATTTTTTTATGAAGTAATGGCAAAATACAAGATCAGGATTGGTGAACTACAAGCAGAATACCCAGTCTGGTTTAAATCGCCTTTTTCGTTTCAATCCGGTACTAAGGAAGTATATCTCCCCGTTGAAAAAGATTATCCTGGCACCCTTCAGGATCGGTCCAGGGTATGGTCTAATAAAATAAAATACCTCGTTCTTGAAAAATATGTAGACTTTAAAGATAACCGGGAAGCTTCGAAAATAGATTCTATCAAATCCAGGACCGATGCCGAGCTGGAAGCAGAAGCCAGGAAACTCACACAATCCGTAATCAAAAAAATCCTGGATCAATATAACACCCAAAACAGCGATGATGAATTTTTTAGCCTCTACCTCAACAGTATTGTGAACATCATGGACCCCCATACTGATTATTTTTTACCGGTGGAAAAAAGGAGCTGGGATGAAAGTATTTCCGGTAAATTTTATGGCATCGGGGCTCAGATCGGAGAAGAAAACGGTTACCTGAGAATAGCCTCGGTCTCTGTGGGTGGACCTGCCTGGAGATCAGGTGAGGTTGAAACAGGTGATATCATCCTCAAAGTAGCTCAGGGAGAAGATAAACCGGTAGATATAGCCGGGTTTAGTATACCCGATGGGGTAAAATTGATCCGGGGCGCTAATAAATCAGTGGTCTCCCTGACCATGAAAAAAATGGACGGTACCATCAAAGTGATCAACCTCGTCCGGGAAGAACTTAAAATTGAAGAAACCTTTGCCAGAAGCAATATCCTCAACATTAAGAATAAGAAGATAGGCATCATCAACCTGCCTAAGTTTTATACCAACTTTGGAGATGATAATGGCAGAAGTTGTGCCGATGATGTTGCAAAAGAACTGGAACGCCTCAAAGCCAATCAGGTCGATGGCATTATTATGGACCTTCGGGGCAACGGAGGCGGTAGTTTGCAGGAGGTAGTCAATATGGTTGGATTGTTCATATCCCAGGGACCGGTGGTGCAGGTCAAAGGCAGGTCTGGAAAACCGGGAGTGTATATGGACCGCGACAACAAAATAGTTTATGATGGCCCACTGAGTGTTTTGGTCAATGAATTCAGCGCTTCAGCATCGGAAATTTTTGCCGCAGCGATCCAGGATTATAAAAGAGGACTGATCATCGGTTCTGGCACGTATGGCAAAGGATCCGTTCAAAGGCCTTACAACCTCAATACTAATCAGACCAGCACGTTTGATTTGGGCAGTGTGCATATCACGATGCAAAAATATTATCGGGTCAACGGAGAGTCAGTGCAACTAAAAGGGGTCGAACCCGATCTCAAACTCAACGGATATTATGAAAATTATAAGGTTAAAGAAAAAGATCAACCGACAGCCTTACCCTGGGACCAATTGGGAAAACTGCAATACAATACCTGGACATCCCATACACCGGATATTGCCTATCTGAAAACATATCTTGGCCAGCTGGATACCGCTCAGTCTTTCCGGAAATTTGAAGAAAATTCCAGGTGGCTTGCCGCTCAAAATGATGAGCCTAAAATTATTTCCGAAGAGGCTTACCGGTCACAGGTTAAATCCATCCGTGAAAAATCGGCGTTCAACCGGACCCTGATGCGTGTCAGCGAGGACCTGGACATTTATGGTATCCTTGAAGGTGAAACTGTTGAGAAAAGCAGAATCGACCGTAACAACAGGCTGACGAATTATTATAAAAGAGACCATTACCTGCAGCTGGGGGCTGAGGTGATGATTAAATGGATCCAATCCAAACCCCTGGACGCAGCTACTAATAATTAATGCTTTAACTAAAACTTTTTTTTAACCCAATTGATCATGTCAATCTTTAAGTTCGCTCTGCTCATCAGCGGAACTGTCCTTCTATTTCAATGCTGCAAACAGGCAACTCCAAAGGAAACCGCGGCAACCCATCTCGACCTGAAAAACATTGATACCACTATTGCAGCGGGTGACAACTTCTTCAAACACATCAACCATCTCTGGAATCAAAATACCAAAATACCGGCCACCGAGGTAGGTGCAGGAGCCTTTTTTGATCTCCAAACAAAAAGTGAAGAAGCCCTCCTGAAGGTATGTGAGGCAGCCAGGGCAGTCACAAACGCGCCGGTAGGGAGCCTGGAGCAACAGGTCGGTGATTTATTTGCATCCATTATCGATACCCTTACCATCGAAAGCAAAGGTTTTACTCCGCTGGTACCGCTGTTTGAAAAAATAAATGCATTGGAAAGTCCGGGCGAGTTAATAAAATGGGTAGCCTCGGAACAAGTAAATGGGAATAGCCTCTTGTTTGGCTTTACTGTCAATCCGGATGATAAAAATTCTTCAAAAAACATAGCACAGTTTTTTCAGGGAGGACTTGGACTGCCGGACCGGGATTATTATTTCCGGACAGACGAGGCTACCCGGGCTATTCGCAATGCCTATTCGGATTATTTGAAGAAAATATTCTCCCTGATCGGAGCCGATTCAACGATAGCTTCTATTCAGGCAACGGTGGTACTGAATCTGGAGACCAAATTGGCTGAAGGGCATTTTACCAATGTAGAACTCCGTGACCCACAGAAAAACTATAATAAATATGGGGCTGCTCAATTATCTATAATGACCCCTCACCTGGACTGGCCTTCAATTAAAAAAGAAATGCAGTTAAATACCGATTCGCTGTTGATTGGCCAACCAAAATATTTTACCACCCTGGATAAGGTAGCCTGGTCGGTACCGATTGCACAATGGAAGACCTACCTCAAGGCATTCACCATAACCAATTCATACAATTCCTTGTCGCGAGCTTTTGCCGATGCGGGATTTGAATTTTACAGTAAAACTCTTTCTGGCCAGGAAGAGCCTACACCGCGTTGGAAATATGCCGTCAATGTAGTAGATAGTCGGATCGGCGATTTAGCCGGCCAGCTTTATGTAAACGAGAATTTTGATACGAGGGCCAAAGACCGAATGACGGAAATGATCAGTAACCTGCACAAAGCCTATGCAAAAAGAATCAACGAGTTGGATTGGATGAGTGATTCCACCAAAACCAAAGCCCTGGAAAAACTGGCAGCCATCACCCGCAAAATAGGTTATCCCGATAAATGGCTCAAATACGACTCGCTGGTGATCCTTAAGGACAATTATTTTCAAAACCGGATCAATACCAGTCGTTATGAATACCTGCGTACCGTGGCCAAAGTCGATCAACCGGTAGATAAATCCGAATGGCCGTTTTCACCGCCTACTGTCAATGCAGGTTATAGTCCCACCACCAATGAAATTATTTTTCCTGCCGGAATCTTACAACCACCATTTTTTAATCCCAATGCAGATGATGCTATTAATTACGGAGGCATCGGTATGGTCATTGGTCATGAACTCACCCATGGCTTTGATGATCAGGGTCGACAGTATGACAAAGACGGCAATCTTAAAGAATGGTGGTCTGGTGCCGATGCAGATAAATTTAAATCCCTGGCCGATAAAGTAGTCGGTCAATATTCTAAATATAATCCGATCGATTCACTGACCCTGAATGGAGAGCTGACCCTGGGTGAAAATATTGCCGATATCGGTGGGCTGGCTATTGCTTATGATGCATTCAAATTAACTGCTCAGGGACAGTCCGATCAAAAAATTGATAATCTAAGCCCGGATCAGCGATTCTTTATGTCTTTTGCCACCATTTGGAGGTTAAAGATGAAGGATGAGTTGATGCGACAACTGGTGATGACAGATGTACATTCTCCTGCAGAATTCAGGGTAATTGGACCCCTGACCAATTTTACGCCATTTTACAAAGCATTCGGTGTAGTAGAAAACAATTCAATGTGGAAGGAAGAAAAGGATCGGATAAAAATCTGGTGATTAAATAATCGTTCCGGCTTTCGATAAATAATACCCTGTTGTATAATTATCCATTGCCTGCCCGTTGTTTTTCTTCTTCAGCCCCCCCGTTCCTGCACCTCGCTCCAGGTACTTTAGTGTTTCCAAACCGATAAGTAAATGCAAGGGTTGCCATCCGGGTTTCCCTCACTACGCTGAAGGTTTCTTCATAATCCCTGAAAGTAGTGACTGCGCGGGCTCCCTGCGTATAAAAAAGATCTGAAACATTTAACCGGAGGGTACCTTGATTTTTTAAAATGGTTTTCTGGACACCGGCAGACAGACCTCCATTTGACCGTACCTGCATAAAACCATAATTTTCCGGTGCACGGTAAACTCCGTTGATTTCGGCAGTCCACCCATGATCATTGATGGTGAGACTATTGTTGGAAGACAGATTAAAATTGAGTTTTCCATTGTTGAGGTTTGTATTGGCCAGACTTCCGGTATAAACTCCATAATATATATTGATGTTATTCACGCTGTTCCACCATTTCGCCAGGGATGCCGGTGCGGAAATATTTAAGCCCCAAAATTCAAAATGGGCAAGATTGCGATTGGTTTGAATAGTTATTTTTTCCAGATCAGGTGCTGGAAAAATGACCTCGGTAATATTTGCTTTGGTCAAACTATACGACAGGGTCGTGATAATTTTCTGATTAAAGGTATGTCCCAACTCATAAGCATAAGTATACTGGGGTCTGAGAAATGGATTGCCTTCAGAATACGTGCTGTTGTTAATGAAAAACTTGAATGGGTTGAGTTGGCGATAACTTGGTCGGTCCAGCCTGCGACTCACGGACAGACTCCACTCCTGTTTCCCGGATGCTTTGAAATTTATGACTGCACTCGGAAACAAGTTGATATAACCGCTGTCAAATTTTTGTTGAGTGGTCAGTTGATTTCCTTCGGTATTCGTCTGTTCAGCCCTAAACCCAATCTGGAAATTGACTTTTTTAAATGAATTTGAAAAATTAAGATAGGCTGCATTAATATTTTCCTGGTACAAAAAATGATTGCTTTGGTTGGGGTCCAGCACCACTGACCCGTTGCTCCCATCGTAGTATTTTAAATCATTGTCTGCTGTCACCAGGCTGCTCTTCCACCCGGCTTCTAACGTTGCTTTGTTTTTTAATGGATGTCTATAATCGGCTTTTGCGGATTTGATATTTAAACGCCCCCGGACATCACCAAGCAAGATATAGGCAGGCAGGCCTACACTCCCATCCAGATTGAAGAATTCCGTCCTGAAATGCTGATCGGTATTGTTCCCGTATTGGGCATAGTCCAGATCAACGGTAATTTCTTTTCCGGTGGAATCGAAGGTATGCTTCAAATTGGCATTGGCAGCATAATTAAACCATTGATCAGTAGAACGGTTGGTATTAAAATGATATGAATTTTTGATCTCATTTTTATCCAGTACATCAGTATGGGTATCCCCGGAAGTATTGAATCTGTTGCTCACTCCACTTAAGACGGCGCCTATGGTGGTTTTTGAGCTTACCGTATATTCGATTCCGGTACGCCCGATATGATTTTTAAAAGGAAATGTGATGTAATTATCCTGATCATAAACACCATCCAAGGCACCCTGCTTTAAAAATTTTCTGTACAACGTAAGATGGCTGAAGGCTTTCCGATAAGCAAAATTATAACTGCCAAACAGGTTGATTTTTTTGTTGCGGTGGTTAAAGGTTATTCCTTCACCCGTTTTAGCATACATACCCTGGCCGTAGCTTAAGTTCAGCGAACCATTGGTGCCAATGCGTTGATCTTTTTTCATCACGATATTGATGATGCCCGCATTACCTGCAGCGTCATATCGGGCAGAGGGGTTGGTGATCAGTTCTATTTTTTGAATGGTGTTCGCAGGAAGCCCCCTGAGGTAATTGGCCAGGTCCCTGCCGGATATGCCCGACAGCTTGCCATTAATCATCACCAATACACCGGGTTTACCTTTCAGGCTGATATTATCATTTTGATCAATGACCACGCCGGGCGATAGCTCCAAAACCTCAAAGGCAGAACTTCCTGCTGCCGAAATCAGGTTATCGACATTCACCACCATTTTATCCAATTGTCTTTCTATAAACGGTTTATCGGCTTTGACTGTCACCTCGCTCAGGTTTATAGCGGTATTGAGTTCCAATCGAATTACCGGCAATTCGACATTAAGTTGATTCGGTGTGATCAATATGCGATCGGATGAAAACGGGATTTTGCCAAGTTCGGTGATTTTCAAAAAATAATCCCCCGGTTTTATAAATTCAAATTCGATTAGGCCCTGTTCATTGACCATGGTCGACTTTATCAGGCTTGAATCGTTAATCCGGTGTAAAAAAACAGAACTACCTGCCAGTGGTTCATTTTTTTCATCCACCAGTTTTGCCCGGATAGTACCCAAATCAGTTTGAGCTTGTACTGAGCTATCCAGGAAGAGTAGCATGGAAAGCGGGAGTACCTATAATAATTTATACATGCGTTGAATTTGAGAGGGCAAGGTAACCGGGGTATTGTTCTATTATCTCCCCCTCACGGGGTGAATATCAAATAAGAATTGTACTCAATCAGGGTGCTAAATCTCTGCTACACCTACCGTATCAAGGTAAACGAAATCATAGTTTGGGTTGGAAATATTTAAGGATCTGTTAATAGCCTCAATTTCGAAAACCAAGAAATATAAACTATTTTTGAAATTCAATTTTTCTTATGGCTACTTTCAATCTTACCATCAACGACCAGCGATTTAAAATAGACGCTGAAGAAGACATGCCTTTATTGTGGGTTATCCGTGACCTGGCAGGACTTAAAGGTACGAAATACGGTTGTGGCATGGCTCAGTGCGGGGCTTGCACCATCCATATAGACGGCGCACCGGTGCGGAGTTGTCAATATCCTGTATCCGCTGTAAAGAAAAAACAAAAAATTACTACTATAGAAGGCATAGGCACTCCCCAACTCAGACATGCTGTTCAGGATGCCTGGATAGCCGAACAAGTTCCTCAATGTGGTTATTGCCAGAGTGGCCAGATCATGTCAGCCGTTGCTTTATTAAATGAACATCCCGATCCCAGTGATGCGCAGATCGACACGTATATGAATGGTAATCTTTGCCGATGCGGGACCTATGACCGGATCCGAAAGGCTATTCATAAGGCTGCCGACCAATCGAAAACAAAAACTATGGGCAGTCATTAATCCATCCATTTCTTCATTCCTCTTTATAATATCAAACAAAAATGATTACTAACACTGAAAGAAGAAATTTCCTCAAACAAAGTTTGTTGGGAACTGCAGGCCTGATGATCGGCTTCCGGGAAACCGCTTCAGGTAAAACGCTGGTCGGGTTATTACCGGCAGAATTAAGTACCGAAATCAACCCTTTTGTCCTGATCGATACCAATGGAATCATCACTTTGGTCAACAGTCGTCCCGATATGGGTCAGGGCTCTATTCAGGCAGTGACTTCGCTTTTAGCAGAAGAACTGGAAGTGAGCATGGATCAAATCAACATTATTCATTCCGATGGCCAGGCAAAATATGGTTCCCAGGGTTCTGGTGGTAGTAGCACGGTTCGTGGTTTATGGACCAGCCTTCGGCAAGCAGGAGCTGCTGCTAAGGAAATGTTGATTGAGGCTGCTGCCAAACAATGGAATGTCAGGGTGGATGAATGTTATGCGAGCGAAGGCATGGTTTATTTAAAAGGGAGTGATAAAAAACTGACTTATGGGATTTTAGCAAAAGATGCCGTCAAACTGGAAGTACCTAAAAACCCAAAATTAAAAGAGCCCAAAGAATTTAAAATACTCGGTAAATACAAGCGTCGCAGCGACATCCCATCCAAAACCAATGGGACTGCAGTATTTGGAATTGATGTCGTAGTTCCGGGTATGTTGTATGCCGTGACTATCCACCCACCCAGTGTCCAGGGTAAATTAATCAGTTATGATGATGGAGCCGCAAAGATTATTAAAGGAGTTAAACATATCATAAAAACCGAATCCAATTTCCCGGGTGGAAAAACAGAAGCTATTGCTGTGGTCGCAGATAATTATTGGTCTGCATTAAAAGCAAGTAAACTCATCATCATTAAATGGGATGATGGTGAAATGACTAAGACGCTGGATACTGCAACATACTTTAAAGATGCCTATGAGATAGCATCAAAACCCGGTATCCGCGCAGAAGAAAAGGGTGATTTTGAAGCGTTTTATGCAGCCTCTGATAAAAAATTAGAATCCATATATGAAACTCCCTTCCTTTCTCATGCCGCCATTGAGCCTGTCAATGCCACGGCTCATGTCAAAGAAGATGGCACTGCAGAAGTCTGGGCGCCCATCCAGGGGCCCGATGGCGCTTTGGAAGAAACAGCTGATTTTCTAAAAATCCCAAAAGAAAAAATAAAAATCAATGCGCTATTGTTAGGGGGTTCATTTGGCCGCAAAGCATATATGAACTTTATGAAGGAAGCCATTGATATTTCACGGCAAGTCAAAGCCCCTGTAAAACTCATCTGGCCACGAGAAGAAGATATGATGCAAGGGCCTTTTCGTCCCGCGATGCTTAGTAAAATGAAAGGCGTAATAGGCAACAAGAATCGATTGAGTGGTTGGAGTCATCATGTTGTCGGAGAATCAATTCAGGCACAACACTGGAATGCATTATTACCTTATCAGGCAGATAATTGGCTGTCTGGAGAGATGAGCATGGAAAATCATAAATACGATTTCGAGGTCAATTCAGAATCCTTTAGCAGAGTCAAAACACCAATACCTACCTTATGGTGGAGATCCGTGTATGCTTCAAATCTTTCCTGGGGACAGGAATGTTTTATTGACGAGATGGCCCATCTCGCCGGCGTAGAACCTTTGGAAGCACGTAAACAATTATTGCACAATTCAAAACGAGACCTGAAGATTATTGAAAAACTGGAAGCGCTTATCCAGGCATCGCCTGCTTTACCTGCTGATCATGCGCGGGGTATTGCCATGTTCCGTTCGTTTGAAACCATGAGCGCCGCCATGATTGAAGTGGCCAAAGCCGGCGACGCGGTTAAGGTGGTTAAAGTGACCTCGATTATTGATTGTGGCCAATATGTTAATCCGGATAATGTCAAAGCTCAAACGGAAGGAAATATTTCAATGGGCTTGCAAGCGGCCATTAATGGGGGCATCACCTTTACCCAGGGCAAATGCGATCAGACGAATTACCACGAATACCAGATCATGCGTATGTCTGAAATGCCCCAGGTTGAAATTCATATCATAGACAATGAAGAGAAAGCAGGAGGAGTTGGAGAACCCGGGCTGCCACCCATTGCTCCGGCTTTGGGCAATGCTATCTTTAATCTGCTTAAAAAACGGGTGTATAAACTCCCAATCGACCTGAATACTATTGCGGGTTGAGATTGAGGTTGAGCCCCGAGACCTCGGGGAAGACCTGCCCGAATTCCGGTACGGAAGGCGGGTTGAGGTTGAGAGGGTGATTAACAATTTATCAGTTTCACAATTCCACAATCCGATTATTCGGATCAACAATTCAGACATTCAGCATGACGAGTAAAGGGTTTAAGGTAAAGGTAAAGGGTTAAAGGGTTAAAGGGTTAAAGGGTTAAAGGGTTAAAGGGTTAAAGGGTTAAAGGTTAAAGGGTTAAAGGGTTAAAGGGTTAAAGGGTTAAAGGGTTAAAGGGTTAAAGGGTTAAAGGGAGGCTGGAACAGGGGTGACTGACAATTTATTAATTCCACAGTTAACCATTTAGGGGTGACCGATAATTTATCAATCCGATTATTCGGATCAACGATTCCACAATCCGATTATTCGGATCAATAATTCAGACATTCAGCATGACGAGTAAAGGGTTAAAGGTAAAGGGTTAAAGGGTTAAAGGGTTAAAGGGTTAAAGGGTTAAAGGGTTAAAGGGTTAAAGGGTTATATCAATCCGATTATTCGGATCCACAATTCCACAGTTAAACATTTAGGGGTGACCAACAATTTATCAATCCGATTATTCGGATCAACGATTCCACAATCCGATTATTCGGATCAGCGATCCAGCAATTCAGCATGACGAGTAAAGGGTTTAAGGTAAAGGGTTAAAGGTAAAGGGTTAAAGGTTAAAGGGTTAAAGTGAGGCATGCAGTTCATTGGTCAGGTCAGAAACGGCATTATTATATCGTAAAGGATAAAGATTATGTTCATAAAAACCGGTGCGTCCATTGGCACATATACCATCAAAAGGGGCTGCTTCTCCAAAATCAACTTTAATAACAGCCACACCCATATTCAAGAATCCTCCGATTTTATCCTGATACCATTTAATGGATTTAGGATTCGTAAAATCAAGTACAGCATCTTCAAAGGGGATATTCCCTTTATCATTTTTTACGTGAAGACCCTGGTCTACTATTTCCTGAAACAATTTATTCTTTGGGACAAAATATAGCAACTGCCATAAACAGGTTTTGAAACCGGCGGTATCGAGATCTGCAATCATGCCCTTGGCATTCGGAAACCTCGATTTGGAAAATTCATAATCACAACGCCAATCCGTTTCAAACCAGCCGGTATCAAAATGCAGGACATCTGTCGGTATTCGGTTGGCCCTCAATTTTGCTGCCACCTGTCTACCATCTTGTTCGGAAAAATAAGTGATGCGACTCATCCAAAGGCCAAAGGACCACAGTGGAGGCATTGGCGCTTTGTCAGGCAGGTCTGTATAATCCTCCAGGATCTCTTTAGGTGAACCCAGGAAAACAAATAAATCAAGTGTTTCATCGCCTATCCACAAGGCATTGGAAGCCCCATAGGTATTGCCAAAATCGCAGGTGATCGGCGTGGAAGTGTGCATAAACATGCCATAACCCCGGCTGCTCATGAAAAACGGAACCGGTTTATACATGCCTGCCGTTTCTACCCCATTGGGATCACAGGTGTATAAATTGACTTTCTGGCCGTATTTATTGAGCTTGGTAAAAGATTCACCACATCCAAAAATCTTTTCATCCGGGGACAAGGTAAATACCGCTCCTACACTCCTCGAATAATCCGCTGCACGGCGTACATAACAAAAAGGCATGTTTTGACAAAATCCTTTGTTGTCTGAATTGTGCCGGGACTTGGTCAAGGATTTGCCTTTGGCATCAAAAAATTCAATGCCCCATGGATTCTCATAAATCCTGACCATACCATCTATACTTTTGTATTGATGTCCTTTTTCAATCCTGGTATATTGCCAGCTATTGTCCTGGTTGATTTTGCCACCTGGAATCATTAAGGTATCGAGATCTTCTTGCACCGTCACTCCGGTCTTCATCCTTATCCGTACTACGCTGGGCGATATAAAATCCAATTAAAAAGGCCAGGCCGGATCTGCGGCATACTCCCTTGATGGGAATTCATTTTGTACGGTACGCCGGATGCCGTGTTGAGTATAATTAAATGCATGAACCGGAAATAATTCTGCCTTCCTCCAGATTACCTTTCCGCTTGCTGTTGAAGGATCAAAGCTGGCCAGGCTGTCTGCCAAAAAGTACGTGTTGCTGTAATTTCTGAAATCTCCACTGAGATCCAGGGGCTCATTGAGCAATATCTGCGAAGATTGTGCGTACAACCCTGACGAATAGGCAGCGAAACTGGAAACAATGAGGAAGAAAATAAAAAAATTTTGCATGGTCTGTCCTTTTTTAATCGACCTGCAAAAATGGAAAAGAATATCAATACGCCATAATATAACTATACTCAAGCTGTTGTGCGAGGGTATCGATCCTCAATTTAAACTGTTCATCCAATAATGGTTGATGAAAATATTCCCAGCCTAAGGGAAATTTTCCCCATCCAGGTCCGGTGGACAATCGCCTGATAACCCGGAACTGCTCGGACATTTCGCGGATATCCTCCTTGGGAAAATCCAATTGAAATTGTATTTTATAATATGCCCCTTCTTCAGATTGTGCAAATGATTTTAACCTGAAAACATCCGGTATATCTATCCGGGACAGCCGTTTAATCTTTTCCAGATGATATTGGACAATGATATCCTGCTCAGAAAATTCCGAATGGATACAACCTATCCCAAGTAAGAGCCCGGATATCAATATTAACTTCAGTCGCGGTCCTGTGTTTAAAACCATAACTAAGAATAATAACGCACTCCCCCGCTTAATGTAGATTAAATTAACTGGATTTGATGCCAGGTCAAGATCGGCCGGCCTATGCTAAAAAAATACCCCTTCCGTATTGATTCAGAAGGGGTACGAATAATAATTTTAATCTGATACTAGTAACCCTGATTTTGGATCAGCGTCGGCTTACCATCTTTCTGGCTATTCAGAATTTCATCTTGAGGTAGTGGATAATAGTTGTTTTTTGTGGCAAAAACTTTTCCTGCCATATAGCCCCGTTTGTTAAACTTGCGGCCAGAAGGTTCTGTACCGGGTACAGCTTCTTCCGCTGCATATTTGTTCAGGACTTTTTCAGCTATGCCCCAGCGGACCAGGTCGAAAAAGCGATGGCCTTCCATAGCAAATTCCAGCCTTTGTTCCATCCGTACTGCGTTGCGTGCAAAATCAGCACCCATACCGGCAAATGTGCCATCTGCATAAGGTTCAACTTTATACGTAACGGTAGGATCTTGTTTTGTACCCGTTTTAGCGCGATTGCGGATCAAATTGACATGGCCTTCTGCAGCAGCTAATTTCCCGAGTTCTACTTCGCATTCAGCTAACCAAAGGATCACACTGGAAAGTTTAAGCAACCGGAAATTGTTGTTGACACTTCTCCTGCTGGTGGAATGGGTAGTACTGCCTTCTTCTGCGAAATAATACATCCATTTTTTACCGGTAAACGGTCCGGCATATGCCTGATCGCGGATCCAGGATGCACCCGGCATCGGTCCCCAGTCCAGGAAATTTACGCCCCGGCGACCAACAGTCCAGTCTAAACGCGGATCTACCGGAATGGATTTGTCCAGTGTAAACGCAGCACCGGCAGCGATACCCTGATCATTAGGGACGTCGACCTTGTTATACGTATCTAGTGAACCATCCGCAGCCGCACCGATCAAAGGCAATCCTTTTTCATCCGTTTTAAAGGCATTGACCAGGTTGTGGGAAGCCTGGTAAAATCCACAACATCCCCGGCCGGGAGCAGTGGAAGAGTATGGCCAGTTCAGGTTGTCCCCTGCATTACCATTACTCCCATTTGTTCCGTCATTGACTGAAAACTGTACTTCAAATATGGATTCCGAATTATTATTACCTGAAGTCTTGTAGTTGTCGTGGTAATTAACCACCAGCTTTTTACCGGAGTTATTGAGAACATCCAATAATATGGTCTCGGCAGCTGCCCATTTTTTCTGAAAAACCAAAGCTTTTGCCAGGTAAGCTTTCGCGGCCCATTGGGTTGCCCTTCCTTTTTGGGATTGACTTACCGGGAGATTTTTGGCTGCAAAATCAAAGTCAGCTTCAATTTTAGACCAGATATCCTCCGTATTTGGAATCTTGGTTGAATTAGCATCGGTAGGTACATAAATAGTCTCATCGATATAAGGCACCTTGTTCCACATTTTTTTTGCTTCAAAATGATAATGGCCTCGCAAAAAACGGGCTTCTGCAGTCACCAGTGTTTTTTCTGCAGGAGTCATGTCTTTGACATCCGGGCTTGCGGCCAGTAAAATCACATCATTGCTGCGGGCAACGCCGTCATAAGAATGCCACCATTTACCAAGGAAATAAGTATTGTCTGCTATCCAATTGTATTGTTCGATGAAAGATTGTTCCGGTTGATCTCCGGCATCTGTACCTTTCACGGCATCATCACTGCTGATACCACCAAATACATAATTGGATACTGTGGATTGACGGCCGGTATTACCCGCTCCTACTCCATCCATCAGGGAATATGCGCCAATGAGCAGTGCATTTACACCATTTTTATTGCTCAATTGAGTTAGCGAAGCACGGCCCTGAGGAGCAAGATCAAAAAAGTCTTCAGAACAGGAAAAGTACATCCCGACGAAGCATATTAATAAAAAATATTTTTTCATTTCTAATAAATTAAAAATTGTTCAGATTAAAAAGTTAAACGGGCACCAACCAAAAATGATTTAGCCACCGGGTAAGCCCCCTCATCGATACCCATATGGATATCCTGATTGTCCAGGTCGGATCTCCTGAGGTTGATGTCAGGATCCAGTCCGGTATACGGGGTAAAGGTGAATAAGTTCTGGCCCTGAATATAGATCTGAGCATTGCTGATACCAATCCGTTTAGTCAATAAATTAGGAACAGAATAAGTCAGCTGTATATTTTTGATTCTCAGGTAAGAACCATCTTCAATAAAATAGGTAGAAATCTGCTGACTGGTCGCATCACCCGAATTTAACCGGGGCAGTTTAGCAATATCGCCTGATTTTTTCCAGGAATTATTCAGCAGTTCAATGGATCGGTTGCCCTGGAAGGTATTAAAGTCTGTCCAATAACGAACGTAATTAAAGATTTCGTTGCCTTGTGATCCCTGTGCAAATAAAGTCAGGTCAAATGCTTTATAACCCAGGTTGACATTTATACCGTAGGTAAAGTCCGGATGGGGATTACCAATGATAGTCCGGTCCGCAGCGGTGATCACATTGTCACCATTGATATCCCTGAATTTGAAAGTGCCCTCTTTGGTGTAAGTGCCAAATCTGGGTGCAGCATCTGCTTCAGCCTGATCCTTGATGACTCCATCCACGATATAACCATAATAACTAGCTATGGGAAGGCCGGCGCGGGTAGCGGAGATAGCGGGTAACCGGGTAGCGAATCCGAACACCGTGGCATTGGGATTATTGTTGAGTTTGATCACTTCATTTTTGTAGTGCGCAAAGTTTACTCCCACCTGATACCTGAAATCACCTGCATTGTCCCGGTAGTTAAGTCCAAGGTCTACACCACGGTTGCGGATTTCTCCGATATTAGTATATGGTACGGTACCACTCCCGGCAGTTCGCGGAGGAGCTATCTGAGTCAGCATATCGCTGGTAATCCGGTTGTACCAATCAAATACCACTTCCAGTTTGTCTTTTAACATCACGGCATCAAAACCGATATTGGTCGACGTATTGGTTTCCCATTTACCATTGGAATTCCCAAACTGCACCAGGTCAAAACCACCTACGATGGTTGAGCCTGTTCCATTGATATCATAAGCATTGTTGATAGGATCCGGTGCATAGAGGGTATAGGCATTATACACATTGGGTATCAACTGATTTCCTGTTTTACCCCATCCTGCACGAATTTTTAAATCACTAACCAGGGATTGATTCTGCATAAACCCTAATTCAGAAATACGGACACCTACAGAAAATGCAGGGAAAATAGCCCATCGGTTACTTGCCGAGAATCGGGAAGAACCATCACGACGGATAGTCGCATCAGCTAAAATCAAATCTTTGTAAGAGTAGTTTATTTTTCCGAATTGTGAAAATAAGGCACTCTTCGTAGCGCCATCTCCGGCATTATTTAATCCTGCAGCGGAACCCGCATTGAGGTACCTGTAGTCCAGATCATCAAATGCAAAACTGCTCCTGCTGGCAGTAAAACCAAAAGCATTCGTAGTGACCGCTTCCGTTCCCACTAAAAGGTTAAACGAATGGGATCCGAAGTTGCGGTCATAATTCAATGTATTGAACCAAGTCAATGATCGATCGTTATTGTTTATCACATTCAGACTGTTGGCATTCCTAGGCTCAGCAGCTTCAATATCCCGGTGAAAATATTCTGACCGATTGAATAAGTTGTATTCAATGCCCAAGCTCGTTCTGGCTTTTAAATTTTTCATTATGGCTAATTCACCAAAAACATTACCGAAAATATGAGATCCCTTGGTAATATTGTCTTTTTCCCGGTATAGACGGGCTAGCGCATTGGGCGCATTACCCAGGTTAACCCCGCGGCTACCCGCGAATCCATTATAAGGGGAAGTGTTGGTACCTCCTAAGGCAACCGGACCACCGGTAATATCAAATACGGGAATGATAGGATGCACCCTGATCGCAAACATAATGGGGTTTGACTCATTATTATTTGCGATCCCCTGACGTTCATCATAAGCAAAGGTAAAGTTTTCCCCAAAGGTTAATTTCCCTTTGGTGAATTCTGTATTTGCCCTCACGGAGTATCGGTCGTACTGCGTATACCTCAGGATACCATCCTGTTTGAAATAATTGGCGGAGATTGCGAATTTGCCATTGCGGGTGCCTCCACTGGCGCCCAACTGGTAGTTGGAAATGGGAGCCGGGTCAAAAATTACATCCTGCCAGTCCGTTCCTTGTTTGTTGGCCTTAGTAAAATTAAAGGCAGTGCTTCCCAATTTAGGGTCTGCAATATCATTGGTATACGTATAATTTGCAGGCAATGTTCCGTAAATGTTGGGATAGATATAATCCGCTATAGTTTGTTCTCCGGATGCACCAAACCTATACTGTGCAGAGGGGGAGGTTACAGAAGGGTTTTTTCCTGCCCCGATTTCTGCCAGATACAGATACTGACCCAATTGCTGGGTGTTGAGTAAATCCAATTGACGACCGGGATTTTGTGTGCCGGTGTAGTAGTCAAAAGTGATGAGTGGGTCACCTACTTTCCCTTTTTTTGTAGTGACGATCACCACACCATTCGTAGCGCGCGCTCCATAGATAGAAGCTGCTGAAGCATCTTTGAGGATCTGCATCGACTCAATATCATTAGGATTCAATTGATTCAAAGTACCTTGAGTAGGTACCCCGTCAATTACATATAATGGGCTATTGTTGTTGATAGAGCCAAAGCCCCTGATCCTTACCATAGTACCTCCTCCAGGGGAGTTGTCGTTTCCGATTACCACTCCGGATGCCCTTCCTTGTAACATCTGGGTAACACTGGCGGCCGGTAATGCTGTCAAATCTTTTGCGCTCACCACGGCGACGGCACCGGTAATATCCTTCTTGCGTTGTGACGCATATCCGGTTACTACTATCTCTTCCAAAGTACTTACATCAACCGGTAAGGTAACTTCTATGGTATTTACGGTGGTGATATCAACTTCCCGGGTAAGGAAACCCACTGATGAAATCACCAGGGTAGTAGCGTCATTGGGTGCAGTCAAAGTAAAATTCCCATCAAGATCCGTAGAAGCTCCGGTAGCAGTTCCCTTTATCATCACGGTAGCTCCGATCAATCCGGAATTGTCATCTCCGGCAATGATTTTGCCTGAGATAGTACGTTGGGCAGTAAGCCCGGTAATAAAAAGTAGCATGACGAATAGAATCCGTCCTGCCTTCGTAATAAAAGTGTTTTTAAACATAATAGTCGAGAGATTTAGAAGCGTTAAATGTACGTTAATATATATATAAT
>Ga0163153_10002262_pt1 | contig 28578 bp, 19 predicted proteins | sample OliLakLV19MP6IB1_FD_148629 | JGI IMG/M metagenome (GOLD analysis project Ga0163153, IMG submission 148629) | Freshwater microbial mat bacterial communities from Lake Vanda, McMurdo Dry Valleys, Antarctica - Oligotrophic Lake LV.19.MP6.IB-1 | ecosystem: Environmental > Aquatic > Freshwater >...
ATTGCGTCGTGGTCGTCTCATCGCTTCTCTCCAGAGCACAGGGCTCATGATGAAGGAAAGCACTTAGCGGAGTCCAATTGTTGTCCAGGGAGTGGGGTCCACTTCTTAGCGAGGGAAATTATTAGTTGGTGCCTACCAATCAGATTTATTGGCCGATGCTTTTTTCAGGTTTTGATCGCGTTAATGCCTTGGCTAGCCCCATAAAAATTCGGAAGTGGTGAGTCTGGCTGAGCGTGAGCGTGCCATCATGTTGAATCGCCCGGGGTTACGGGTAACTAAACCACTCTTCATTCGCTATCACTAGCAGAGTTATGCTGCTGCCATCGCCAAGCATCGGCGCACATATCATTTATGTTTAACTCAGCGGACCAGTCCAGCTCCGTTTTTGCAAGGGTTGGATCGCCATAGATCGCTGGGGCATCCCCCGCCCTGCGGCCAACAATTTTGAACTGGACTGGCTTTCCTGTTGCTTTTTCAAATCCTTTAACGAACTCCAAAACAGAATAGCCCTGCCCGGTTCCCAGATTATGAATGATTACGCCTGGGTTCTCGTCTAGCTTTTGTAATGCCTTGATATGGCCTTTGGCCAGATCCACTACATGGATGTAGTCCCGGATGCAGGTGCCGTCGGGCGTGTCGTAGTCACCACCAAATACTGCCAACTCATCCAATTCACCAACGGCGACTTTGGTGATATAGGGCATCAGGTTGTTGGGTATGCCTAGGGGGTCTTCACCAATCAAGCCGCTCGAGTGTGCGCCAACTGGGTTGAAGTAGCGCAGGATAGAGATGTTCCAGTCCGGGGCGGATGCGGCCAGGTCTTTGAGCATGAATTCGATGGTGAGTTTGGTTTGGCCGTACGGGTTTACGGCGCATAGGGGTGCAGATTCATCGATGGGCAGAATTTTTGGTACGCCGTAAACGGTACAAGATGAGCTGAAGACGATGTTTTTACAGCCTGCTTCTTGCATTACTGACAACAGGGTTTCTGTGCCTGAAACGTTATTGCGGTAGTACCACAGTGGTTTTTGGACTGATTCGCCTACGGCTTTGAGGCCGGCGAAATGGATTACGGCTGCGGGTTGGTATTGTTTAAGTACTTTGGCTAGGCCGTCAGCATCAAGCAAATCGCATTTTATGAATTCAACGGGTTTTCCGGTGATTTTTTTAACTCTTTTTAGCGACTCGGCTTTGCTGTTGGAGAGGTTGTCGATTACGACTACCTGGTAGCCGGCTTCGAGTAGTTCTACGCAGGTGTGGGAGCCTATGTAGCCGCAGCCGCCTGTTACGAGGATTGTGTTGTTCATTCTGTCCACGAATTATGGATCCCGGATCAAGTCCGGGATGACGGTGTAGTTGTCCGGGATGACGGTGTAGTTGTCCGGGATGACGTAGGAGTCGGTTGTCATTTTAGCGGGCTCAATGGATTGGTCGGCCGCAAGCGGCCTCCTACAAAGCCTTGAAAAAGGATATGGTTTTTGGCAAGCCTTCTTCCAGAACAACCTTCGGCTCCCATCCCAATTTTTCCTTGGCTTGCGAAATATCGGGCTTTCGTTGTGTGGGGTCATCTTGTGGCAATGGTTTGTAGACTATTTTTGAAGCAGAGCCCGTCAGTTCGATGACTTTTTCTGCCAATTGTTTGATGGAAAACTCTCCCGGGTTACCGAGGTTTACCGGGCCAGTTACTTCTTCGCTACTTTCCATCAGCCGCATCAGGCCTTCGACAAGGTCATCTACATAGCAGAATGACCGGGTCTGGCTGCCATCGCCGTAAATGGTGATGTCCCTGCCCTCCAGGGCCTGGACGATGAAGTTGGATACTACGCGGCCATCGTTGGGCAGCATGCGTGGACCGTAGGTATTGAATATGCGGGCTACTTTGATGGGTAGTTTGTGTTGGCGCCAGTAATCGAAAAACAAGGTTTCTGCGCAGCGTTTGCCTTCGTCGTAGCAACTGCGAATGCCAATGGGGTTTACGTTGCCCCAGTAGGATTCTGGTTGTGGATGTATGTCCGGATCGCCATACACTTCGCTGGTTGAGGCTTGGAGGATTCGGGCGCCGGTGCGCTTGGCAAGCCCCAGCATGTTAATGGCACCATGGACGCTGGTTTTGGTGGTTTGTACGGGGTCGCGCTGGTAGTGGATGGGTGATGCCGGGCAAGCCATGTTGTAGATACGATCCACTTCCACGTATAGCGGAAAGGTTACGTCGTGGCGCTTGAGTTCGAAATTGGGGTGCTCCAACAAGGGGATGATATTACGACGGGTGCTGGTATAGAAGTTGTCGACACACAACACGTCGTGACCCTGTTCAAGCAGGCGTTCGCAGAGGTGAGAACCGAGGAATCCGGCGCCACCGGTCACCAGAACGCGTAGAGGGCCGCCGCCGCTGGCTGCTGGGATCATTCGGTGACTTCTCCGTCAAGGTTTTTCATCGGGCCGTATTATTGCATGTAGGAGCGAGCCACGCTCGCCACTAAAGTAGGTATCGGCAGCACGGCTGCCTCCCACACTGCCTCGATTACCGAGTGATTCTTTCCTCGACGGTGAAATCGTGGTGTATGAAATGCCGGCCGAGGAATTTTTGTGAGGCCCAGCAGTGACGAAGGTAAAAATAATAGGTAAATGCAACCACCATAAATACGTAAAAACTGTATTGTCCGGGCAGTGAACTTAGCTCGATGGTAACTCCGATTGTCGCCAGCATAAGCGCAAGTCCGGTTATGGCGAGCCAGGTGGCTTCGACACTGAAGCCAGCCCGCAAAAATGCATGGTGTAAATGGTAATTATCCGCCTTAAACACGGATCGGCCCTGGCGCCAGCGTGTCCAGATAAGTGTTGAAGTATCCAACAAGGGCACAGCAAACAACCAGACTGCCGTCATCGGCATGAATACCTGCTTTGGGCCATTCCCCAGCAAGATAAAAAACCACGCCAATACAAAACCCAACAGCAGCGAGCCGGAGTTTCCGAGAAAGGCTCTGGCCTTTGGGTTCCATGGAAAACGCGCATTGAACATCAAAAATCCTGCAACCGACACCAAGGTCAACAACAGCACCCACGCGCTACCAAATTGCCCGCCATGTATTGCGAAAGCAGTCATTCCAGACATCGCAATGATCAGGATGCTACAACTCAACCCATCCATTCCATCGATCATGTTGAACGCATTGATCACACCCAGAGCAGCAAACAGCGTGACAGGTACCGATAGTAAGCCGAGGTCCTGTACTTGACTGGAAAATAATGTTCCAAAATTACTAAGGACTACGCCGCCAGGTTTAATCATAATCAGGCAGACGCAAATTTGTAGCAAAAACCTTAGCGGTGGACTCAGATGATGACTGTCGTCTACCACACCAGTAGCTAGCAGCAATAGGGCTCCCAGCCATAACCATGAAAACTCCTGAAACCAAGCAGGCATCAACCAGCAGGTGGCTAAAAAAGCAACCGACAACGCAATGTAGATCGCCACACCACCAACAACCGGAGTCGCCTGCTCGTGTACTTTGCGAGTATTCGGCAAATCCACCCAGTTCCATTTCAAGGCCAAGGGTATGAAAGCCCAGGTGATACCCACCGACATCACAAAAGTGATCAGTAGAATGAGGCCGATGTTGTTGGAAAGCAAATTCATAAGGGTTTGTGACCAAAATTCCGTTTTCAGTGAAATACAATTTTAGCGGGATTGGTGTGGGAAGTATGTAATTAGGTTTTGTGGGAGGTAGCCTTGCTGCCGAATGTCCTAGACTTCGAATCGGGGGCAAGGCCCCCTCCTGCAAGGGACGAGAAGGACTGTGCGCAGGCCAGGCCCATAATAAAGGCATAGAGAAAGGCCACAGCCGGTATTTGCAGGCTGAAATCAACCATTGCATGCACGCCAACCAAAACCGAAGCACTGGCGCCAACTGCAGGAATAATCCAATCCCTTTGCCGTGTAAATACGCCTCGGAAACAGATTAATGCGAGGCCAAACTGCGGCAGTATCAGGCACAACGCAGCTGGAACACCCAGATCAAAGAAACTTTCCAGGTAACTGTTATGAGCGTAGTTGACCAGCTTTGAAATATCTTCGGTGCGATAAAGCCGAAATGCATCTTCAAAGTTTCCATGGCCGTATCCCAGCCAGGGATTGTCAGCAATGGCCTGACCTACTTTGGCATATACCAATGTCCGTCCAGGTGCGTCCATGCCGCTTACGCCATAACGCTGCAGCAGAATATCGCTGTTTACCCAAAATGCCAGTGCAGAAATAAAAATTACAGACGCGATAATCGCCCTGATCCTGGTGGTTACACGACCTCGCTTTCGGTCAACCAATATCAACATCACTACACAGGCACACAAACTGGCTGCAAACCCACCCCGTGAGTGACTGGATACCAACGCAGAAACAATCATAATCAAACCGGCTAGAGGCAGCCATGCCCGTGCCAGAAAGCGATTGATTCGGTCTTGCTTGTTCTGCATGGCTAGCATGGGGTAATTCGGGATCTGAAACATTCGGTCGAAAAACGCACCCAGGCCACAAATCAAGGTTAATCCTGCCCAGGTCGCAAAATGATTACGATTTACAAAAGTGGCACGAACGTCTCTCCCAAAAGAATCGTCGGCGTACCACATGAGCTCCCGTAACACTCCAAAATAAGACAACAATCCATATACCGAGAAAAGGACACCGGCAATAAAAAGCCAGTTAAGGCCCCGGTGAGCCAACTCACGGTTTCTGCCCAACTGGAAGGCCAGGCAAAATACCAGGCCATATCCCAGCGTTCGCATGATCGCTACCCGGGTATCTTCCGGTGCCAGTGAAATGGAGCCAGGCAAATGTCGCCCAAGTGATTCACTGGCCAAATCCCAGGCCGGGTGATGCCAAGTTGCCGGCATCCAGGATACTGTCTGTAGCCAGGCCCAGGCCATCGCAAGCAAAAACAACAGAGGAATCACAGGGTACAGGCCCAGGAACAACGGCTTGCGCGCCACTAGACTGAAAAGCAGATACAGCCCCAAAAGAACCGCTGCAATAAAAACCGCCAAAGTCCATGACCAGGGTTGGTTGCTACCCAACGGCAGGGCAGCCAGCACGCAAAGTGTCAGCAACAGCGCGAAAAGTACAGAATCAATTCGTGCCACGGTTGGCCTCGTTGCTCAGATACTCTGCCTGTCTTTTCTCAATCAAGCCTTGCACCATCTCAAAGCGCCTGATCCACAATTGCCTGGGTTTGGCCAGACTGCGTGGAAATTTGTTTTGCGCACTACGCGCTTCATCCAGGCTGACGTAGTCACCCTGAACCAGAACATAGAGCGGTGCTTCTGGCTCACCCTGCTGATAAACCGCGAATGGTCTCATTTCTGGGTGTGCGTCAATCAGTCGCGTCATGTTTTGCAGGTTTTTGAGGGCTATTACCTGAATGGTGTAATGCATGGGGTCGCGGGAAGCGATCCACGATTCGGTTCTTGCTTGTGGCAAATCTACATCAACCTTGGGCAGCAGCTCCGATTGAGGGTCCGCAGATGTGGTAGTAGGAATAACTGCATTTTCCGGCAAGGTTGCGGTCTCTGTTGTTGGCAGTGGGGCAGTCGCAGGAGCATCATCACTATCAACCAATTTATGGGAAGCTGATCCATCCGCTAAAACGGCTGATTCACCACTCACCTGACCAAATGCAGTATTGGCCTCGAATGAACCACGGCGGCGATATTCCTGAACAACTTCGACAGAAACTGGATCACCATTCGATGCCGCTTCTTCAAACCATCGCAAGGCTTTGGCGCTATCCGCTTCTGTCCCAACTCCATCACGATACATAACGGCCAGGTTGTACTGAGCATCTGCATCACCCTGCCGGGCGGCCATTTCCAACCATTTCTGAGCTTCGAAATTGCTTGGCGCAACGCCCTGGCCTATCAGGTACAAATAGCCCAATTTGGATTGGGCGCCAGAGTGATTCAAATCAGCAGCCTGCTGCAGAAAGCCGGCTGCGGTTGCTGTATCCTGCGGAACTCCTTGCCCCAGCCAGTACAACATCGCAACGGCGTAGAGCGTTTCTGCTCTTTCCTGCGGATGAACATCGGCTGGCGAGCTTTCCAGGACCTGCTGCCATTCTTGCAAGGCTCTTTCAAAATTTCCCTGTTGGTATGCAGCAACACCGCCCGGGTAATCAGCAACAGCGCACACAGTTGCGCCTACACTCAAAATCAACACTGCAATCTGGCGTATTTTCACATTCAAAACTGCCCACCTTTGCCAGTTTGCAGCAGTGACTGGGATTCACCCTCCAGTACCAATGCGGTTAGCACCCCGGTATGAAAGGCACCGGTATCAATGCCAATTCGATTCGCCAACAATTCAGCGTTTGTTGTAATGCTGTGGCCGTGCACTATGATGGCTTCATGTTGTTGCTGGCTGCGGGTGAATTCTTCCCGAATCCATAACTGATCACCCAGCTCCTGCTTTTGCAACGGTATTCCGGGGCGGATACCCGCATGCACAAAATAGTAGTTCCCCAGTGCATAACTGGATTGCAACGATTGATAGAATTGAATATGTCGATCTGGCAGTTTCTCTTTGAGCTGACCAGCCAAAAGCTCCATGTGTTCCAGGTAGATAGTAGGTGGCAAAGTTATGCCATAACTGCTCAAAGTTTCTTTCCCGCCCCAATTCATCCAGGCCGCCATGGCCTTGGCATCCACCAGGAAATCCAGCAAGGCCTGTTCGTGGTTGCCCAGTAGAAATACCGATTCAAAATCCAACGGTGGATGGTCCAGCAGACGTTCAATGACTTGCATGGAAGCGGGACCCCGATCGATATAGTCGCCGAGGTAGACAATTAGCTTTTCGCCCTCGAATCGATCTGCGTCTGCAACGATCATTTCATGCAGTTCGGCTAACAGGTCATCCCGTCCGTGTATATCTCCGACAGCATATATCCGCATGTCAGGCGGAGTTTGAGCACTGCCTGCCTGCTTTTGGCTACGAGACCAATTAAAGCGTGACAGGGCCAAGGGTTTCTTCCATTTCCTGCACTACATCGGGATGAGTTGCGGCCATTAACTGGTTGATTTTGGAACGGTTTAACTGGCCTTTACGCAATGCGCTGAGCAATTCGTGCCTCTTCGAATTCCAGGCCAAGAGCACCTGGTCACGCAGCAGACTCAAACCCTCTTCATCCAGCTGCGGCAATAACAGGAAACCCATTTGCAAACGTGTCATCACATGTGTGGGCTCGACACGACCAGCCCAGATTGCCATGCGAAAGTCGGCGACCAGTTCGTCTGCAGGCATAAAAAGCTGTACACCGGACTGCAGCATGAGTAACCAAAGGTCGGGTTGCAATGGTGCTCCAGCGAGCGCAATACGAGCTTCATCAATGGATTCTTCCAGAGATTGACGCCTGGCGTAGAGACTGGATCGGGTATCAATACCTTGCAGGTAGTGCAACAGACTCAAAGCCGAGTGATAGGTGAATGCATCATGGTAGCGGATGGCCAATTGGCTGCGGGCAATCAGGGCTGCGAGATCCACCTCTGCAGTCGCGTTGCTCGAAAACAGCCTGGGTTGAACCTGCTGCACAGGCAAGAACTGCAGGCTGGCCAATAAACGCGGCCACGCCATTGCAATCAGCCCTGTAACCAGGCAGGCAAGCATCAGGAAAGTCACGCTTTGCTTGATGGTTGATGACATACTCAAGTGCCGACTCTGCGTTCGTCTGCTAACGATACAGCACTAGCCTTTGCTGTAGTAACTGCCGTATTTACCGTAATGGTAATAATAGCCGGAATCACCATAACCGATGCGGCTGTAGCGTTTAAGATCGACACTTTGTAAAACGACACCAGCGATGTGGGCCTGTGCGGCGTCTAATTGTTTCAGCGCAGCTTTAGCGACTTTAACTGGTGTTTTGTTCCAGCGAATGACAAACAAGGTGGTTTCGACAAAACGGCTGATCTGTCTGGCATCCGCTACCGCCATAACAGGAGGTGCATCAAATATGACGTAGTCGAAACGTTCTCGCAATGCGTCAACGATTTTCTTCATTCGCTGGGAAGACAGTACATCTGTGGCATTCACATACTCCGCGCTGCCCGGCGCAAGGACTGCTACTTCACTCTTTGGATCTTTACTTAAATAGTCTTCTAACTGTGCATCAGGCGCCAGAGCCAGGTCGGACAGCCCCACGTCCCGGCGCTTCAAGCCCAACCTCTTCTCAACGGCTGCGCGGCGCAAATCACCATCCACCAAAACCACTGATTTGCCATTGGCGGCCAGCTGCCTGGCCAACGAAATAGCCAAGGTCGTTTTACCTTCTTCAGGGATCGAAGATGTGACCTGAAACACACGTGGATCGTGATCGGGATTGGTCAGCGCCAGGGAAACCAGCAGTGAATTCAAAGATTCAACGTAAACCGACTGTGGATTGTCCAGAGGTTGGTCTTCGGGTGCCCCTTTTGCAACGAATGGCACTATACCCAGCGTATGTCTGCGCAGTTCCTTTTCGGCTTGCTCAGGATTGGTAATGCCGGGAGTCAAAGCTTCCAATGCCAATACCAAGAGAATTCCCAATACAAGTCCGCCGAAAGTGAAAGCGATGGTTTGCTTTTGCACATCAGGATAGTAAGCGCTACCGGGCACTTCAGCTTTGGATAGTATACGTGCGCCAGGCTCATTCAATCCTTCGGTTGTACTGGCCGTTTTGAATTGCTCCAGAAAAGTCTCAAACAGCGCTCGGCTGGCCTGGGCTTCGCGTTCCAACGCACGTAATTGGATCGCTTCACGATTCTGCTCACCAGTAGCCAGTTCTGCTTCACTCAGGCTGGCTCCTAAGCCCTGCTCGCGAGCACGGGCAAACTGCAACTCACTACGCAACTGGGATTCAATTTTCTCCACCTCCAGCGCAATGCGTTGTTTGATCTGATCGACCTCTGCTTCGGCTTGGATCATGCGAGGGTGTTTTGGGCCATATTCCACCGACAACTCGGAAATACGCTGTGAAGCTTCCAGTTCCTGGGTGCGTAACTGCTGGATCAGGGTTGCGCCGGATAGTTTGGTGGCAGCTTCAGCTCCACCATCTTCCTGTTGTAGTAATAGCTGTACTTGCCGTAAACGTGCTTCCGCTTCAGCTCGTTCCGCACGGGCGATGATTAATTGACTGTTGAGAACCGAAAGTTGCTCAGTTACCAAGCCTGTGCCACCCACATCAGTCAAACCGTATTCGGCACGATATATCTCAACTGCCCGCTCAGCATTCTCAACTTCCTGGCGCAACTCATCTAACTGTTCACTCAACCACTTGGTGGCTTTTTGGGTTGAATCGTACTTCGCCTGCAGGTTGGAAACGATATAAGCCTCTGGCATTTCATTGGCGATCAGTGCGGCAATTTTGGCGCTGGTGGATTGATAGCCCACTGTAATGACGTTGGAATAATCTTCATTGCTGAGCGTCAATCCGCCCAGCAGGATATTGATCGCATTAACGATCTGGCGCTCATTTTTATCCTGTTCAATCGCAAGCTCTGAAGGCATCTCGGTGTGCTGACGATCAAGTGTGCTCTTCAGGCTCTCTTTCCACTCATCCGGGATCCAATCAGAAGGGCTGAAGCCTTCCAAAAAGCCCGGTTCCTGCTTGGTTCGAAGAGATGGATTGAACTCGGGGTAGGTCAATAATTCGTAATCCTCAACCACCTTTCGTGCGAGACTGCGGGATTGCATGACCTCAAGTTCATCACCTACCTTGGATTGATTGAAATAAGCCAGCATCATCATTTCTGGCGTAGTGACGCCAGTAATTGGGCTACCGATAAGTACTGTGGAATTGGCCATGTACTGTGGCGTCTGCTGGTTGACCCACAGCCAGCCCAAAATTCCTGCGAACACGGTAAAGGCAATAATGATCCAGCGTCGAAACCATAAAAGTTGCAGGTACTCCAGGATAGGCAAAGCCTCTTCCTGCGGAACGCCCATTCCGGAATCCTGACGCAAAGGGTCAAAGGCGGGGTTGCTGTTATTCACAAAGAGAAGCGCTCAGAAGAACCGCTCAGCCACGCGGATGATGTCGCCGGGCTGAACTTTATCATTAACATCCAATTTCAACTCTTCGTCACCTTCGTTTCCAGCTCGGGTCACATAGACCACGTCTTTTTTGGCACGGTATGAATAACCACCGGCCATGGCAATGGCTGTCAGATAATTGATGCCTTCAACATAAGGGAAAGAGCCAGTTGACTTGACCTCACCAATCAGAAAATAAGGTCGGTAGTTGGCGACTTCGACGGAAACCCGTGGGCTAATCAGGTAATCGGGTTTCAGCCTGTCGATGATGCGCTGAGAGAGCTCCAATGGAGTGAGTCCCTTCGCATTCATGGTGCCAATGAGCGGCATGGCGAAGCGACCTTCGCCATCCAGCACATAGTCGCCAGTCAAATCGTTCTGGTTGAAAACGGAAACACGAATCTGGTCGCGTGGTCCAAGCCGGTAACCTTCATCAGAACTATCTGCCGAATTGTCAGCCGAATGGGCTTCCTGCGCCAGCAAAGTGGTGATGGAAAGCAAACTGGCCAGTATGCTGATGCAAAACCGGCGCCAGACAATTGCAGAACAAACCTTACTTCTCAAAACCGAGCACAAGCCAAGCACGATTCACCTTGTAGCCGTCATTAGCCACATTGGTTGACATATCCTGGAAGTCATAAGATGCGCCTACAAACATCCAGCGATTGATGAAGTAGTTCATGCCTATGCCCGCCCGCCAAATCTGATCGTTGGAACGGGAACCGGGAGGTGCACCTACTACCGACTGATAATCACTGTCGGAATAGGAAAGCCGTCCACTCAGCTGCAGATTCCGCAGCAATTCATGATCTACACGTAAAGAATAAAGCGTACGGAAGTAACCCGAAGCATCAGCGCTGGTGGTGTCTTCAATGCCAGAAGAAACTGAAGCTCTCACCGTGGTGAGTTGTGTGGGGGACCAGCTTAAACCAGCGCCCAAGCCGATGCCGTCAACACTCTCCAGTTGTGGATCATCGTATTCACGCTTGTGATAACCAACGGAAACATCACCAATCAGCAAGCTGGTAATAGTGAAGTTCAGTCCGCCACTGATGAAATAGCCGCTGGAGTCTCTATGAAAACCATTGCGATCAATCGGTTGATCGTACTCAGTTTCGTCCCAGCCAAAGGTCAGGAATGCCTGCTTATCCGTTTTGAATTGGTAACTTGCTTTAAGCGATGCCAACATCTGGTTGCGATCACGGTCTTCGTTATCAATGATGTTTCCATCCTCACCCAGTACATCGTCATAGGTCAATTGACGCCAGTCGAGAGCAGCGCCGAGGGAAAGACGGTTGAAATAATGATCGTAGTTGAGGCCCGCACCGAGCAAATTGTAAACCGTGGGCTCGATGCCCTGCTCTGAATCACGTGAATTCAAATCTTCATGCAGTTGCAAAATGTCAAAGCGATAACCCAGTGTATTTCGTGCAGCAAAATCGAACTTGCCTTCTGCTGTGACGAAATAATCTTCGTAGTCGCGGATGTCGAAATCGGCGTAACGGGCCACGTCAGCCGCAAGGCGCAGACTGAAGGAGTGGCGACTCCAGGTACTTTGAGCGGTTATGTAAGGGCGAACATGGAAAATGGTGTCGCTTTGTTCGTTCTGGTAACTGTAAAAAACATTATCGTTGTAATCGACTGCCAGCTCTACACCCGGGTGCAACATGAAGCTGCCCGCTCGAAAACCAAGAGGTTTGTAGTCCTGCGGTTGAGAAACAACGGGTTGTTGACCCAGTGCAGGGTCATCATAGTTCTGAGCATAAACCGCTGTTGTGGCGAAGCAAAATGCCACACCCAACGCGACCGTTCCCAGACGTAAGCTTTTCAAATTACTTGAGCGCACGAAACAACTCCCCTGCAGTTTTTTGTTCACTGGTAAAAAGATTATACACAGTTAGCCATTCTTCAGTAGGTTCAAGCGTACACCTGTTGCAAATCAAGGAATAAATGCCAGAACGTCAAACAATATACCAACACCTGCTATGATAGTTTATTATTGGACCGCATGAATTTATATGTAGGGGCTTAGCGAAGTGAAAAAATACAGCACTCGGGGTGTCTTGAAACATACAAAACTTCTGAGCAGGGCAGCGCTTCCAGCTCTGATTGCCAGCGCACTCGTTTCAACCGGTGCCTATGCTCAATCAGACGGTTGTGAAGATCTGCAGGGTACGCCTCCGGGTTTGTATGTCACGACAGATGAGGGCAAAACATTCCTTTCCAAAGACGGAAAAGTGTTAGAAGTCGCCCCAGGGCAATCCGCCTTTGCGGGTAATGGCAAACTAGCCTGCATAAAGAATGTGCCACAATTTCTCGACTGGCCTTGCGCAACAGACGCTGCAAACAGCCGTAAATTCGCCACCTTCGCCATCTCTGACTTGACTGGTCAAGGTATGGCAGGTCCAAAATTAGCACGTGAAGTGGTTCGGCGTTATTTCGAGATTCCCGAGGTCATTGAACCGGTGCCAGACTGGTTGGAAGGTGAATATCATACGAAGCTGGCATATAGCGATATTATTCAGTTTTCTTCTAGTGAGTATTGGTACCATCCAGCCAACGAGTCCACATTGACTGATGAACGGCGACCCAAAGTTCTACAGCTTTCACTGTACGTCGGAACTAACTCTGTTGTAGTTGATACCCACATGGTGGAGATTCTCAAGAAGCACTATGGCTCTGAGGAAATTCCAGTCATGTTCGTTTTCAACGATTCAAACACCGTTCCAATCAGCTACTTTGGTCCAAACGTCAGCCTGGAAGAAATTCACAAGGCTTTCAATGAGCGCAGCATTAAAATTGCAGATGTAGCGATGTGGCCTTTGGGAGACTATACGCTGGCCCCTACTGGCGAAGAGTTCGAGAAATTTTTCGATTTGCCGACCTTGGATGAAATTGACCCAATACGTCGCGAAGCATTGACCGCACAGCTGGAAACTTATGGTTTTAGCAAAAAACCTGCTTTCGTGACAATGATTTCAGGCAGTGGACGTATTTATGTAGATGATCCTGCCTTGATTCGGGTAGCCTTGTCGATGGGTATTGATCGCATCCCAACCGCTTTGACTTTTGTTGAAGCTGATGCTCACTTGACTCGTTGTGGACCAGGCACCCCTGTAGGCACATCGTCCACAACGGTTTCCGGCGAATCCACACCACCAGGTGGCGCCGTTGTTCCTCCGGGTGGTGGAATTTCGCCTCCTCCTCCTGAGCAACCCATCAGTCCGGCAGGTGGCAATTCGGGTTGATCGTTCTTTGTAGGAGGCCGCTTTGCGGCCGACCGTTGACCCCATCGCGCGCAGAGCGCGCTCTTACAGACAAAAAAAGACCGACATAAAGTCGGTCTTTTCATTTTTTGCAGCGAACCGAACCTTGGTTTGATTCCCAAACCACTCTCGATCCAATATTCTTTTAAACCAATCAGGCCTCAGGCCTGATTAATGGACTTACTCGATTACGCTTTGCTCACAGACCTCATCACCGCAAAGCTGCACGGAGAACTCAGTTCCGCGTACACCCATCAAAGCTACTGGCGTTTTCAGCTTGTAGTTTTCGGGGTTGCTTTTAGCCATGGCGCCGGTGATAACCCGCAGGCCGCCAGAAACCAGGCTCAAAGTGGCTTTGTCACCGGAATTGCCGTTGTAGACGTAATCTTCGATAACCAGCTCTGAATCCGGTTTGATGGTTACTTTCGCGCCATCAAGAAACTGGACCACTGCGAAGCTTTTTGGGCCGGTCATGATTTGATCTTCAACGAAGACTTCATCACCTTGTTTCAGCTCACGCGAATCGGCTGCGCCGGAAGCGATTACGGTGCCGCGAGACGCGACCACCAGTCCTTTAGCTTCGGCTGCGAATGCGTTGGTTGCACAGGCACTGATGCCAAGGATCAAAACTGCCAGATATTTGCTGCATTTATTCATCTTTTCTCAAACCCTTTTCGGTGACTCCGTTAGCCAGACTTAACTACATTACCCGTGAAAGGCAAAATAGTTGGTTTTTTATACTCCTGGTATTGAGCATTCAAAACCCTAATTCATTCAGGCTAGCGGGGCGTCGCTCACATTGATGCCAGTTGCCCAGCTAATCCCCATAAATCCAATGACGCGAGACGACCATCAGACTTGGTTGATAGTATCACATTAATTAACAAAAGCCATGCCGCTCAATTATTTGCAGTCTACCGTTCAAGCGCCCAGAATGACCACAAGGCGCCCGTCGGACTTAACAATCGGTCACGTCCAACCGGCCTCTGGCCAGCTTACTTGGTCTTGTAAACAAATACGCCATCCCAATCCGCTTCCGGCGGATCCTGCTTGAAAATTTCCACCCTTTCCAGGTATAGCTTGAATAAAAAGCTGTCTGGTTCAACGATTATCAGCTCACTGAGTATTTTTCCTGCTTCAGCCCACTTCTGCTCGCGGTAATGACGCAAGGCATTTTCAAATAATTTAGCATCATCAATAACTTGCGTTGACAACTGATCCTTCATACCCAAGGGCTCATAAATGGTCACGGGTTCCGCTTTACCTTTTACCCGAACCCGATCCAGCTCACGATAGAAAAATTCCGGGGCCGCCCAGCGGGTAAACTCGCTGACGATGAAGGCAACGCCATAGGACTTGGTCAAGCCTTCCAAGCGTGAACCCAGGTTCACCGCATCGCCCATCACGGTATAAGCCTGGCGGAATTCCGAGCCCATGTTGCCCACGCTCATAGGGCCGGTATTGATGCCCACACCAATGGCGATATGGGGCCAGCCCTTCTTTTTGAATTCGTCGTTGAGGGTATCGAGCGCCGACAACATTTCCATTCCTGCGCCCACAGCACGCGCGGCATGATGGGAATCTTTCAAAGGCGCACCCCAAAAAGCCATGACAGCATCACCAATATACTTGTCGATGGTGCCCTTGGTAACGTGCACTATGCGCGTCATAGGCGTGAGGTATTGGTTAATCAGGTCGGATAATTCAGCGGCATCCAGGCCTTCTGAAATCGAGGTGAAATCGCGAATATCGCTGAACAACACGCTGAGCTCGAGCTTCTGACTGGCCAGAGAGTAGTTCTCCGGGTCACGGCTCATTTCCTTTACCAGATCGGGTGGCACGTATTGGCCAAACAGGCTGTCCATGTGTGTGCGTGTGCGGGTTTCGAACAAATAGCCAAACACCATGTTGAGCGTATAAATGCCGATCAGCGTCAAAAGAGTTACGGCCAAAGGCAGGATGTGCAGCTCAACACTCCACATATACAAATTGACCGCCAGTGCCATAACCACCAATCCGAAAAACGCCAGCGTGGCGATAATGGGTGACAGAATCGGCAATAAAAAAGATGTCAGCAATCCAAACACGGTCACCACCAGCATTTCGGCGGCAGAGGTGTAAGCCGGTTCCCAACGGAAGTTGCCATCAAGAATGCCGCTGATAATGTTGGCATGCACCTCCACCCCCGGGTAAATCGACCCAAAGGGTGTGGAGCGGATATCTTCCATACCAGGCGCGGTGGCGCCCACCAATGCGATGGTGCCTTTCATGTATTCGGGATTTTTCACCGTGCCTTCGATGACTTCGGTGGCGGAAACATAGGGAAAGCTGCCCCGGGGTCCACGAAACGGTACCAAAACTGCGCCCTGGGGGTCGATGGGGATGGGCACACCGGCCAGTTCCAGGCCTTCCAACGGCGGATAATCGCCCATCCAGGTATTCGCATCCACGAAAACGGGTATTGAAATTTCATTGCGAAACGCAGCAGCGGTGGCCAGCGATAGCGACTCGTAAGCACTGAATTGGTACTCGTGCAGCAAAGGTGCACGACGCACTACGCCATCATCATCAATCAATGGGTTGTTGATAAAACCTGCGCTGTACGCGGCTGCCATCAGCTCTGGCCGATTGGAACTGTAACCCTTGCCGCGTGGCAGAAAAATACTGTCGGCCATGGACTCGTGAAAATCAAATGCCGGTATGGGCAAGTCACCGGTCTCGTAGGCCGTGGCTTCATTGGTATCGAAGAAATACCCGAGAACGTTGGGGCCTGAGGCGAGGGCTTCAGCGAAAATGAGGTCGCGATCAAGCTGCGGCTCCAACTCGGTCAGGGTTGCCATGAATCCGGCGTCACCGCGCGCTTCGGCCAGGCGATGCAGCCGGTCAATATCTGCACTCTCATCGCGTTCAGCAAACAACATATCCCAACCGATAACCACCACCCCGTAGGCCAACAGGTTGTCGACCAAACGCGCCAGTTTGTCGCGCGTCCACGGCCAATGCCCTTGGGCCTGCAAGCTGGCTTCATCAACTGCGACGATGAGGATGCGCTCGTCCTGTCCGCCCGGAGCTGTCAGGCGGACACGGGTGTCATACAGCAGGTTTTCGATCTGATCGACGTAAAACAGGGCGTACTTGTTGGCAACGTGCCCCAACAGAAACAGGGTTAGCAGAATTCCGGCAACCGCTCTGATGAGATAACGTTTCATGGCTTATCAAACTTAGGTGAACTTAAAAGTAAATAAGAGAAATTCGGCCTCATTTGCGCAACGAGCCGCGCATTCTGTCTTTCAGGGTTTCCCAGCTCAGGCCCGATTCATGGTCAATACGCCGATCTGCAGCCCAATTCGGCCACGGCACGGCACCGCTGACAAAACCTCTGCCTTCGCCCATCCATTGGTGCATTACCGGTGGAGCCGCACGCTCATCAAAGGCGGGAGCATGATCATTGCCACGGGCGGCAATCAATTGGTGCGCTGTACTGCCGGCCATGTAAACGGGTACGTGGCCGTTGCGGCCGTAAGTGTCGCTGTGGCCATGCCCACTGATGATCAATTGCACCTGTTGATTTTGCGCCAGTATTACTGAAATTCCCGCATACCATTGCGCTCCAACCATGTCGATAAACTCGATACCGGTTTGCATGGGTGGGTGATGAATTGCGATCAATGTGGGTCTTTCCGATTCGCCCAGCGATTTCTGCAACCAATCCAGACGGCGCTGGCAAAAGTGTGGCATTTCAGAATTGGCGTAATGGCTGTTCAAAGCGAGTATACGAAACTCAAAATCATCGAGCGAGTACTGGAAAGTTTCATCTGTGACTGGAAACAAGGAACTGCGGCCGAAATGCTCCTGCATCAGCCGCGGGGAATCATGATTGCCCGGTAGCAGAAAAACAGGCGCGCGCAGCGGTTCGATCAGCTGGGCAAAATGACCATAGGTTTCAGCACCTGGATGCTCAACCAGATCGCCAGTGATCATGACCAGGTCGGGCTGGGGAGACATTCTGTTGACCTGCTCTACTGCATCAGCGAGATGTGCCGCAGTATCAACTTTGCCGTAAAGCAACTGCCCCGTCTCGACAACATGTGTGTCGGTCAGCTGCACCAAAAAGCTCATTCAAGGCTCCTTTGCTACCCCTTGGTGATTACTTTAACATTCCACCAGGGATAATTCTTGTTAAGAAACTTCTGTTTCATTAAGCGTGGTTATTGAATGCCCTGTTGTGAGAGGCCGCTTTGCGGGCGACCGCATCAGCCACCCATCGCGCGCAGAGCGCGCTCCTACAGATTGACGGGTAAGGGATCAATCCAGCACTTCTTTTCTATCAGCGGTGTACAAATTCATGGTTGCACGCTTTTCGCGGAACACTTCAATTTGATCAGACAATGCCTGTTCAACAGCCTCACCCAACCCACGCGCAGCTTCCAGCCTGGACTGATAAACCCAGTCTGCCCCGGCTGCATATATTTCTTCTACTTGGCTCAGGCTGACTGAGTTGGCAATGATCACAGCGTCCGGACACATACCGCGCACCACGCGTACCAGTGAGCGGTTCGATATTCCGCGCAACAAATCATCCGGAATAGTACAAACAATTACCCGAGCCTGATCCAGGCCAACATGATGCAGTGTTTCGGTGTTGGACAAATCGCCATAGTGCACATTCGCTCCAGCTTGCGTAATCGCCGGATGCAGGGCAACGTTGAAATCGACCACCAAAGTCTCATGCAGCAATTCCGGATTGGTTTGCTTGAGGTTGAACAGCAATGACGATGCATCACGATAAAAGCCCAGCAATGCCAGTTTGTATTGCTTGGCTTGCTCCATTTTCAATTCCGGTGGTGCCTTGAAGCCGAGTTTTTCCAACAACGGCCTCAACCACTTATGCACCTCATAGGCCTTGCGGTACATAATCGGCGTAGTGATGGCCGTGATGATAAAACCAAAAATCACTGCACTGGTAAAACTGGCGCTTAAATGCCCCAGCTTCACGCCGAGAAACGCAATGACCAACCCGAATTCTGAAATTTGTGCCAAGCGAATCGAAGACACCTGCGCATTGCGCTGATCAACCTTGGAAAAATAAAACAAGGGGAAGAAAATCACCTGGCGAGCAATGATGGCCAGAACCGCTATGGCTACTGCCAGGATAAGCACATCGGCACTTTCCGGCGTGGGTATGGAAATGCCAAGTGCGACAAAAAACAAGGTGATAAAAAAGTCTTTTACGGTAGTGACCTTGGTAATGATCTCAGTAGACGAAGGTAAATTCGCAATGCTGGCTCCAGCGATCAACGCACCCATGCCAGCCCCTACCGACATGTGAAAACTCTGACCAATCAGATAGTCAAAAATATGATCCAACTGGAGCCCGACAAATACAATCAGGAAGCACCACGCCAGCGCGCCTGTCATGGCCAACTCTGGTGATTTGGCAATCCAGTTAAAGGCGCGGCCAACGTAAGACCAAGACAGCAACATCGTAAACAGGCTCAACAACAAAATGCCGAAGAAGCTCAGAGCTATCTGGCTTACCTCCGGATGCTGCAAATTGGGTTGAATGATGATGGCTACGATGACCCATATATCCTGGAAAATCAGCAGACCCAACGCAAGCCGACCTGGCTCGGTGTCCAGTTCAAAATTCTCCTGGAACAACTTCACCACTAAAAGCGTGGATGAGCCCGCAATGATGATGCCGATGTAAAGTCCTGCGTACTCGCTTTCTGCTAACAAAGAACCACCAATGCCCAGCCACAACATCAGCTTTACACCCACTATGCCGAACAGGATGGTGAGGGGGTATTGCAGCAATCCGGCAACAATAATGGGCTTGCCACTGGCGAGAATACGCTTGAAGTCGATTTCCATGCCGATCAGGAACAGCAGCAGGATAAAACCCAGTTGGGCGATGGTGTCAACGTTTACCGGGTCGGTCACAATGCCCAGGCCGATCGGACCAATGACCAAGCCTGCGGCCAAATAGGCAGCAATACTGGGAATGTGCAAGCGGGCAAATATGATGGCCAGCACACCTGCGGCCAGCAAACTGACGCCGATGTCCTGCACCAGGGAAGGTAAATCACCGCCGGCAGCCCAGGCGCTGGAGGAGACAAGCAAAAACAACAGGCCGACTATCCCGCACAGTGTTGTTTTGCCGTGTTTCGCTGAACCTTTTTCGGGATTTATGCCGGTCATTATTATTGAGCGCCAGGGCCGGTTTGAATAGCTGAGTAGGCTACCAGTTTTTAAGGTCTTACGTCACCTGTGTTGTACGAGGTCGCTCTGCGGCCGACCTTTTCATCTGATCATTCGCTCGCAAAGCGCGCTCCTGCAAATGGCCTGTCATCTTCGCTGTAGGAGGTCGCTTTGCGGCCGACCTTTTCATCTGATCAATCGCGCGCAGAGCGCGCTCCTACAAAATGCCTTGCACCAAATCGCGCGCAAGGCGCGCTCCTACAGCATAGCTAGCGTAGTTCCTGGATCAAGCGCCGGTTCATGTAGGTGATACGCGTACCTAAGGTGCGGGCTACCAATTCATGAATGGACGAGACCAGGCGGGAATCGCTCTCATCCAGACTCTGGAACGTACCTGCAGCCAGGTGATAAAGCACAGAAGGCTCATTGGCTATGATGGTGGCGGTACGTTTGCGGTCAGCGGTGTAACTGGACATCTCACCGATCACCGAGCCGGCATTGAATTTCTTAACCCGCTTCATGCCATTGGTGGGCGTACCAATAAGCGCAGTCATTGAGCCGCTTTCGAGCATGAACAATCCGGTATCGTCATCACCCTGTTGGAACAGCGTCTGCCCAACCTTGACGTCGATGCGTTTCATGGCTGACAACAACAACTTGACCTTGTCAGCTTCAGGGAACAGTTCATTGAGGTAATCTGCAATGGTCTTGGTACTGTCGCTTTCTCCCAACTCAGCCAGGATGGTGTTCTCGATGAATTCAACCGCGTAATCAGCTTCCTTGAAGAACAACGGTTTGCCCTGCTCGCGGCTGACCGCATCCATCATAACGATACGCTGCTCCGTGCCCCTGGGCACACCGGCATACATCAGCTTGACCCCGGTAGCATCACACAGCGCGCGTATCTGCATAAATGTTTTAAGAGCGGAAATATCCATACCCGTTACCCGCTTGAGATCCAGCAGGATGGCTTTCAGCTTGCCTTCGCGTATGCCGGAATCGTCACGGATCAGGTCGAGGATGGAATTGGCTGTTCCAAAAAACAGAAAGCCCCGCAGCGTGTACACCAGCGCCACAGCGCCATGCTCATCCAGTAACTGACTGGCGCGTGGCGAGCGTTCTACCGAACTGCGATAGGCAGCCAGCGAATACTGTCCCTGCACCGCACTGATCATGCTGTAGCGCATCACAAACAAAAGCAAAGCCAGTAATATGCCGACCAGTACACCCGACATGAAGCCAAGGAATATCACTGTGCCCAAAATGATGCAAACAATGGCGTAGTCCACTGGCTGGAAGCCGCGCACTGCGATGTACATCCATTCGTACAGCATCTGGAATGAGAACAGGAACACCACGGATCCCACCAACACGGTTGGCATGTAGCTGATCAAAAATCCGCCTACCATGGCAATCAGCAACATGACGCCATAGGATGAAAGCGACATCCAGCGACTGGAAGCGCCAAACTGCTTGTACAACAATGATGAGGTAACATCATTGTAAGCGGAAGGTGCGCCCATCAAGCCAAGCATTACGTTGCCCACTCCGGCAACTTGCATTTCTTCTGCAGTACTCATCTCCTGATTGCCGCCTGCCACCATGGCGGACAAGGACATGGACATAGTAAGCACGGCCAAGAAGGCTATGGTCAGTATTTGCGGCACTACAGAAAGAACAAAACTCACATCAATCTCGAATATTGAACGCAGTGCCAGGATATCCCTGGCCCCGCCTGCCTCCGCGTTGATCTGGAACAGCCAGCCATCAGCTTGTAACTGCACTTTTGAATAACCCGCCAGGTTAGCCGCAATGAAAAAAGTGACCCCAATCGCCAACGCCGCAAGGGGCAGAGACCAGGCATGGTTGCTGCGTTTGGTAATGAACAACAACACAAAACCACCTGCGACCATGATGCCCAGTCGCAGCAGGTTTTCCGGATCTGACAAGGCACGTAACAATTCAATAGAGATCGGCAAATCCACTGCAATGCCCACACCGGCTTGCAACAACAGCCAGGCGATACCGGCCATAAAACCGCAGATGACCGGATAGGGGATCAACTCCAGTATTCGGGTCAGGTGAAAACGCCCCACGATCAGGAACGACAAAGCCACAACCAGAGTGGTGAGTGAAACAACCGCGAGTATGGTGGACAGCCCGCGTGGACCACTGGCCGCGTCGCCCATTTCTGCGACCATCAGGCCACCAATGGTAGAAAGAATGACAACGGCCTGTTCATCCAGGTTGACCAGGTGCACTGACGCACGCGAGGTCATGGCGATTAAAATACCCACCAGCGACCAACCCACCAGCATCAGCACCAGCATCAGCGGCATGAAACCGGCCAGTGCACCGGAAAAAATGATGGCAGCAAAGCCATAACACCAAAGGGCGTTATCTATGCCATCAAAAAAACCCAGCGCGAGGTCAGAGACCAGCGATTTGGATTTATAGCCGCTTTTTTGAAAAGTGATCATTCTTATGGTTTATCGATCGCTGCTGCTTCCAGTGCAGACCACCCAACATGGCCCTGGCCCGTTTCATCGGGCATCTTATTCTAACTCAGTAGCCAACGCGACTCGTAAAAGCTGGCTGGATTACAGATGCGACTCCTGTCGGTCTGGAATGACCTGGCTATATTGACTTGACGTTCCAATTGTTGTGCTGCTGCCTTATTTGGTCTGACGCCATATTTGATCTGAGGTATTACTGTTTAGCTGATGGGATAACGTTGCAAAGCCGGTCCCAGAGCATCTTTCAAGGGCTCAAGGAAAGGTTCAAAATTACGCCATTGCTCCAAACCGCTGCGATAGATAGGCTGCCGCACCTGTTCAGCACTGGGTGTGCGCACGGCCCGTTCGGTCTCCCAGAAACGCAAACACTGTTCTTCAAACGGCAAGCCACAATAATCCAGCACCCGGCGAATCTGCTCATCGGTGTGTTCAACCATGTCTTCATACTGATTAAGGAAAACGCGCCCTGGCAACACGGCTTCCCAGTGATCCATCAGGATCATGTAATCGCGGTAAAACTGTCCCATACCGGAAAGGTCATAGGTGTAGGTCTGGCCTTTGGCGAACAGTTGCTTGAAGCCTGAGAAACAGCAAGCCATCGGATGTCGGCGGGCATCAATGATCTTCGCATTGGGTAATATCAAATGGATCAAACCCACATGTTGAAAATTATTGGGCATCTTGTCGATAAAAAATGGACGGTCCCCACGCTGCACCCGGGTTGTTTCCAGATACTGCTCGCCCAGTTCACGGCACTGCTGTTCGCTCAGCGTGGCCAGCACTTCGGGATATTTTGAAGCCGGGTTTTCTTTAGAGCGTTCGCCCAGACGACGCGATATCTGAATGATGTCCATCAACTCGGCTGTACCCTCAACCTGAGAGTGGCTGGCCAGAATCTGTTCCATCAGGGTTGAGCCAGAGCGGGGTAAACCGACGATGAAAATAGGATCTGGCTCGGGACAGCCCCAGCCCTGGCGCGCGGCATAGAACTCCTTTGTCAGTGCCTTGATTTGCCGCACCGTGTTGAACACGTTGATCTTGACGTTGTGCCGGTGGTGAATCTTGCGAATTTCATTGCCGCGCGAGTAGTAATTGAATGACTGCTCAAAATCACCGTTGTCTTCAAAGGCCTTACCCAGGGCAAAAGCCAGGTGCGACTGATCGTCCGGATCGCCACCCTCCTCCACCAGCTGCGACCGCATCAGTTTGATTTCCTCATCACTGAAACGATAAGTCTTGAGATTAGCCAGGCTCCAATAGGCCTCGCCAATACCCGGGTTCATTTTAATGCAGCGATGGTAAGCAGCTATGGACTCCTCCACCCGACCAACGGTTTTCAGCGTATGGGCATAGTTCATCTGCGCCCGGGCTTGATTCGGATAGAATTTCAGCACCCGCTCATAGATTTCCAAAGCCGGCTTATGATCACCGCTTTGCACCAGGATAGTCCCTTTCAGGAGCTGGTAATTCGCATTACCCGGATCAATTGCCAATAACCGCTCAATTTGCTGACGGGCTTCATCCAGACGATTCTGCCGCGTCAGCACCACAGCATAATTGTGCCGCGCCAAATGAAAATCCGGTGCCAGTTGCAGACAACGCTCCAACAGCGAGCGTGCATCGTCATAGCGACTGAGCTTCATGGCAAGGTCAGCCAGCATGCGCAGCCCGTTGACATCATCAGGATGTTGTTTCAAAAATGCCCGCACCAGAGGCTCGGCTTTACCGAGCTTGCCCGTGCGCATCAACTCGGCAGCTTCTGCCAATTCGGGAAACCGTACCGTTAAAGCGCTGTAACGCTGGTAGGCCTTTTGCGCGCCAGCCTCATCGCCCGCAAGCATGCGTTGATCGCCCAGCACACGCCAGGCATCTGGCTGGTTTGGATCCAACTGAACAGCTCGCTGCAAGGCAGACAAAGCTTCCTGGTTTCTTCCTGCTGCTGCCAAAGACTGGCCCCATTCATTGAGAAAGCCGGCTGAGCCCTGGTTAATTTCAACCAGACTCTGCAACTGCTCCAGACTGGCTTCTGCTTTGCCCTGGCCGCGTAAAGCAGCCGCCAGAATCCGCCTGCCCGGTTCGGAATCTGGAATCACCTTGAGCACTTCACGCGCCTGCTCTTCTGCTAATGCGGGATTGCTGCGCAATAGCTTGGCGGCATGCTGCAAAGCAGTTTTTATACTGCCGCGTGGTTCAGAATCAGTTTGGTTCATTTAATTCCCTACTTGCACGAAGACTTACGTAGATTGATAATGTTTCTGGAATCATTTTGGGCCAAGCCTACACCGGCTATTGCCAAACAGTAAAACATGCTGGGTTAAGTTTTTTAAATCTTAATTTGCTGTTAAGGCCGAAGTCAGCATAAACTGAGCCTACAATAATTCAATAGCAGCCAACTGTCGTGCAGTCTGAAATGCATTCAAAACGCGATTCAGAGTTTTAATAAACGCTCTGCCCGTCAGTTAAACGTGGGGAATCCATTGGGGATATCCTTGAGTCCAGCCATCATCTCCGGGGAGATCTTTGCATGAGAAAACTACACCGAGCACCGCTCAGCCATTCCATTTCATTGGCCTTAGCGGGTGCCTTTGTCGCAACCATAGCCTCACCAGCAATGGCAGCCAGTGCGTTGGAAGAAGTTGTGGTCACCGCACAGAAACGAACTGAAAACCTTCAGGACGTGCCCGTTTCCATCCAGGTGCTGGGAAATGAGCAACTGGAAAACCTACAGGTCAAGGGTTTTGACGATTACATCCTGTACATGCCAACTGTCAGTTACACCTCTAATGGCCCAGGCTATGGTCAGGTTTATATGCGGGGTATTTCCAGTGGCGGAGACGGTATCCACTCTGGTTCCATGCCCAGTGTGGGTGTTTACCTCGACGAGCAGCCAGTCACAACCATTAACCAGATTCTCGATGTCCACGTTTACGACATCGAACGCATAGAAGCGTTGTCCGGTCCGCAGGGAACCCTGTATGGACAAGGCAGCCAGGCCGGTACCATTCGCATTATCACCAACAAGCCGGTCATCGGTGAGTTCCAGGGTGGCTACGACATATACGGCGACACAGTTTCACATGGCGGGGAAGGCTTCGGGCTGGATGGCTTTGTCAACATCCCCATCAACGACAACATGGCCGTCAGGCTGGTGGCCTGGTACCAGGATGAAGCCGGCTGGATTGACAATGTTGAAGGTGAGCTCCTTTTCCTGGGCAGTGGCATCGTTAATAATAACGCGGCACTGGTTGATGATGATTTCAATACGGTAAAGACTGCCGGTTTCCGCAGCCTGTTGAAAATCGACCTGAATGAAAATTGGACCGTCACACCGGGCCTCATGTACCAGGATTCCGAAGTTAATGGGTCCTGGCTGGAGAACCCGGAATTCACCGGTGGCGACCAGCAAACTTCGTTCTTCTTCCCCAACTGGTCAGATGAAAACTGGTATCAGGCTAGTTTGACTGTGGACGGTGACATCGGCAATATGAACCTGGTATATGCCGGCGCCTATCTGGATCGGGATGTTTTAAGTTCCTATGACTACTCCGGCTATGCTGAATATTTGGAATCATTCGGTTCCTGCTATTACTACGATGCTAATGGCGATTGTGCTGATCCTTCGCAGTATGTTTCTGGCGATCAGAACTTCAATCGCAACAGCCACGAAATCCGTTTGCAGTCATCGCCCGATGGCAGCATTCGCTGGGTGACGGGTTTGTTCTACCAAAGGCAAGAGCACTTGTTCGACCTCCAGTGGATAGTGCCCGATATGAACCCTGCTGATTCCGTCATTGAAAATGGACATACAACCTGGCAGACCTTCCAACGTCGTGTCGATAAAGATGCTGCCTTGTTTGGTGAAGCCTACATCGATTTAGGCTCTGCCTTCACCCTGACGCTGGGTGCTCGATATTTTGAATATGACAACTCGCTGTTTGGCTTCAATGGGTTTATCGGCCATTGCACCGGTTTCTACGACGCAAGCGGTGATTTTGTTGAAGACCGGGTTAACGGTACGCCGCAATATCCCTGCTTTAACACCGGCATTCTGGATGATGTATCAAGCGGTGACGACTGGGCCGGCAAGGTCAGTCTGGAGTGGGAAGTCACCGACGATAAGATGATTTATTTCACCTGGTCGGAGGGTTTCCGCGCCGGTGGTGTAAACCGCGCCCGGGTTCCTGGCATTCCCAAATATGAGCCTGACTTTGTGGAAAACTATGAAATCGGCTGGAAAACCCAGTGGGCTGACGGCACTGTGCGTTTCAATGGTGCAGCCTACATCGTCGACTGGAATGACTTCCAGTACGGTTTTCTGGATTTCACCATATCCAATCTGACCATCATCCAAAACGTAGGTAATGCCCGTACCAAGGGTATTGAATTCGACCTGGATTGGGCCGCAACTGATAATCTGTTGCTGTCACTGGCGGGCTCATACAACGATGCGTCACTGGCCGAATCCTTCTGGCGCGATGATCAGGATCGTATAGATGGGCTGCCGCCTGATGCGCCAGACGGCACGCCCATGCCTTTTGTGCCTGAGTTGCAATACACCTTTATCAGTCGCTATACCTTTGATGCAGGCAGTTTGCCGATGTTTGCCCAGGTAGCCTGGTCTTACCGAGACGGTGCCTGGAACGACCTGGAAGTGTCAAACACGCGGCGTAGGTGGATGGATTCTTACGGTGTATTGGGCCTGACTACCGGAATCGAGAAAGATAACTGGTCAATCACACTGTATGCCAACAACGTGACCAACGAACGCGGTGTAATCAACTATGGCGACCCTGGCTATGACAGCCCGAGCGGCATCGATGATCGTACCAACTTTATCAGGCCACGCAGTTTTGGCATTCGCTGGGCGCAACGCTTCTGACAGCTTGCTCTGAGCAAAAAAGCAAAACGCCCGCAAAAGCGGGCGTTTTGATATCAAGCCCCTGTAGGAGCGCGCCTTTTTGGTTTGCCGCTCGGTGCACTTGGCTTTCTTGCCTTGGGGCGAGGTTGTTCATTACTCAAAGCAATATCCATCCTTTTGCCACAGACCTTGACTGATTTAAGGCCGTTCAGAATGTCATCGGGCATACCGGCAGGAAGGTCCACCAGGCAGTAGGTATTTTCTATCGAAATATTGCCAATGTGCTGTCCATCCAAACCGGCTTCGTTGGTAATGGCTCCAACAATATTGCCGGGCTTCACACCGTCTTTGCGTCCAACCGAAATGCGATAGGTCTGCATGCCACCAAACAACTTGGGCTTGCCTTCTTTCTTTGGGCCTTGTTTGCCCTTGCCCTCACGTTGTTGCCGAGGCTCTTTTTCGCGGCTGAACCGGGTCGAGGCAGGAGGGTCGGGTTGCAGCAATAAAGGCGCATCACCCAGCGTCATCTTGGCCAGGGCCGCCGCCACGGTTATGGCCGGAATAGCATGCTCTTGCTGGTATTGCTCCAGCAGGTTTTGCATGAAATCCAGCTCTCCAACAGCGAGCGTGTCACTGATGGACTGCTTGAAATCCGCAATGCGCTTGTTGTTTACCCGCTCGGTTGAGGGTAGTTCCAGTTGGGCAATTTCCTGCCGGGTGGCCTGTTCAATGGCGCGCAACATACGCTGTTCACGCGGCGCAACGAACAGGATGGCATCACCGGTACGCCCGGCCCGACCGGTGCGGCCAATGCGGTGAATATAAGCTTCGGTATCGTGCGGAATATCAAAATTGAGCACATGGCTGATCCTGTCCACATCCAGCCCGCGGGCAGCGACATCGGTGGCGACCAACAAATCCAGCTTGCCATTTTTGAGTTGGGTGATTTTTCGCTCACGATCTTTCTGGGCCATGTCGCCATTCAGCGCTTCTGCGGCAAAACCCCTGGCTTGCAACTTTTCAGCCAACTCGGTGGTGGCGATGCGAGTGCGGACAAATATCAGCATGGCATCAAAGGCTCCACCTCCAGAATGCGGGTAAGCGCATCCAGCTTGTGCATTCCATTGACCAGCCAGTAACGCTGGCGGATGGTGGCCGGCGATGCCGTTTTAGTCTTGATGGAAATTTCACTGGGGTTTTGCAGATGCTTGCGGGCAATCTTCTGGATTTCGGCAGGCATGGTGGCGGAGAAAAGTGCAATTTGCCGACCAGGAGGCGTCTGTTCCAATACCCACTGCACATCATCAATAAAGCCCATGCGCAGCATTTCATCGGCCTCATCCAAAACCAGGGCTTTTAGCCCAGCCAGTTTCAACGTGCCCTTGCGCATGTGGTCCATCACCCGGCCAGGCGTACCCACCACCACGTGCACACCCCGCTTCAACTGCCTTATCTGGCCGGCATACTCCTGCCCACCGTAAATCGGCAAAACATGAAAACCTTTGATATGGCCGGCATAGCGCTGAAACGCTTCGGCCACCTGGATGGCCAGTTCGCGCGTGGGCACCAAAACCAGAACCTGTACGGCGCTGTCCTTCACATCGGTGTTGGCCAGCAAAGGCAAAGCAAAAGCCGCTGTTTTGCCTGTGCCGGTAGGTGCATGACCGAGCAGATCGCGCCCTTCCAATA
>Ga0163153_10002264_pt1 | contig 28557 bp, 30 predicted proteins | sample OliLakLV19MP6IB1_FD_148629 | JGI IMG/M metagenome (GOLD analysis project Ga0163153, IMG submission 148629) | Freshwater microbial mat bacterial communities from Lake Vanda, McMurdo Dry Valleys, Antarctica - Oligotrophic Lake LV.19.MP6.IB-1 | ecosystem: Environmental > Aquatic > Freshwater >...
CCGCCATGACAGTAGTGACGGCAATGACGGCGACCGCAGCCGCCCCCGCCAAGCGGCATGGGCCAGGGGTGCCGTGGGCGTGCGCCGCGCCGCCCCAACAAAAAACCTGGCGACAGGCCTCAGCCCATCGCCAGGTTCAATTGGCGCGCCACTGTGGCGCTGCACTTCCCGCCCCTCACCGCAGCAGCCGGCCGACCTTCTGCGCCAGCACCGCCGGGTCGAACGGTTTCAGCACAAAGTCATTGGCGCCGGCCGCCACCGCCTGCTCCACGATCTCCGAGAACCCCAAGGCCGAGATGGCAATCATCGGCAGTTGGGCCAGCCCTGGCAGCGCCCGCAGGGCCCGCATCAGCGTCAGCCCGCTCATGCCCGTCAAGTACACATCGACCACCGCCGCGTCGGGGCGCGGTCCGTCCCCCTGCGCCATCGCCAGCGCCGCGGCCGGGTCGGGCAGGGCGCACACGGCGCAGCCCGCCCGCGTCAGGGCCAGCTGCACCACCTCGCGCAGCAAATTATCCGGCTCGACGACCAAGACCAAAGAAGCCACGGCGTACCTCCGGCTGCGGTTTGGGCGGGGTCTTATCGGGGCGCACCGTCGCGTGAATGCGCTGCAGGGTGGCGTCGTTCACGTCCAGCAGGCACGGAGCCTCGGCGTGATACACCGCCTCACCGAAATGCGCTTTCCCGCCCACCTCGGCGTTGGCCCAGGCGTCGGCCACGTTGATCACCGCCGCCAGCCGCTGGCTCTGGTTGGCAAAGGTCGGCCAGTGATGAAACCCAATCGCCTCCGACAGCATCAGCGGGAAGTTCCACTTGGCCGCCAGCGCGCCACCCACCGCGCCGTGGTCGAGCCCAAACAGCTGCTGCTCCACCTGCCACAGGCGCAGGTTGTGCTTCTTCTTGGAAGCCGCCATATTGGCGTAGTCGGCCGCCAGCTATTGGTCGAGCACCAGCTTGCCCATATCGTGCAGTGCAGCAGCCCGGCCACATACGCCTCATCGGGGTTATTGAACGCCAGCGCCTGCGTCAGCGTGCGGGCCAGCGTCGCCGTGGTAATCGCGTGGTGCCACAACTCCTCGCCTGCCAGCTGATAGCCCGCCAGCGACCGGTTCAGCAGCGGGCTGGCAGGCACCCCCAGCACCATCGTCTTTACGCGGGCATAGCCCAGCCGCATCACCGCTTCCTGCATGGTCCGGCTGGGCGGCACGTAATCCATCACCGCCGAGTTGACCATCCCGCAGCACCTCGGCTGTCAGCGACTGATCGAGATTCAGCAGGTCGGCCAGCCGCTGCGGGCTGGTGGTCGGGTCGTCCAGCGCGCGCACAATCTGCGCCAGGCTGATGGGCAGGGGGCGCAGCCGCGCCACATCGCGGCGGATGCGCTGCATGATGGGTGAGTCACCGGGAGCAGCTTTGCGGTTCATGGTCATTGGTCGGTCGGCCTAGCGCGGCAGGCTGCCCAGGCTGATGAATAGGTTGGCCGTAAAGGCCAGCATTTGCTGCGCCATCCACGACCCCAGGAACAGGATAATCACGCCGACGGCCGCGATCTTCGGCACAAACGTCAGCGTGGCCTCGTTGATCTGAGTCGCCGCCTGAAACAGGCTCACCAGGCTGCCGATCACGAGGCTGGCAACCAAGATCGGCCCCGCCAGCAACAGCGCCATCGTCAGGGCGCTCTGCGCGAGATTGAGGATGAAGGCTTCGGTCATGGCCATCCCTTTCGGTGGCTTGGGCAGCGCCCTAGCCAAAGCTCAGAACGAGCGCGCGGGCGATCAAGTACCAGCCGTCGACCATCACAAACAGCAGAATCTTGAACGGCAGCGCCACCAGTGAGGGTGGCAGCATCATCATGCCCATGGAGAGCAGCACGCTGGAGACCACGATCTCAATGATGAGGAACGGGATGAACAGCACAAACCCCATCGTAAAGGCCGTGCGCAGCTCGCTGATGACAAACGCCGGCAGCAGCACGCTGTTCGGGATGTCGGCCAGCGTCTCCGGCCGGCCCAACTCGCCCAGGCTCAAAAACAGCTCCAGGTCTTTGGTGCGGGTCTCTTTGAACATGAATTCGCGCAGCGGCGCGGCCGCCAGCTCAAAGGCGGTGGCCTGGTCGATCTCGCCCGCGGTGTACGGTTGCAGCGCTTCCTTGTCAATGCGTCCCAGCACCGGCGCCATCACGAAGAACGTCAGCAGCATCGCCAGCCCAATCAGCACCTGGTTGGGCGGCGCGGTCGGCGTGCCCAGCGCGTTGCGCAGCAGCGACAGCACAATCACGATCCGCGTAAAGGCGGTCGTCAGCAGCAAAATCGCCGGGGCCAGCGAGAGCACGCTCAGCAGCACCAGCAATTGCACGCCGGTGGTCACTTCTTCTGGCCCGCCGGCTCCGTCCACGCTCAGGCTCACGCCGGGCACCGCCAGTTCTGGCGACCCGGCGCAGCCCGCCAGCAGCAGGGCGGTCAGCACCACCAACAAGAGATGAGTTCGTGTCAGGCGCATCGGTTGCGCTTTCATACGGGCGCGTTGGCCGGGGCCTGAGCTGCCAACAGCGCTGCGAATTCGGGGGCGGGCGGCGCGGGCACCGCTACCGCCGCTGATCCCAGTTCCAGGTCGGCCAGCAGCGCCAGCCCCTGGTCCGTCGCGCCGATCAGCAGCATCTGCTCACCTGCCCGCACCAGGTGGATCGCCTGGCGCGGCGACAGCCGCACCGTCTCTACCACGGCAATCTGGCGCTGGCGGGCAGTGGGGCGGTTGCCCTGCCAGTAGCGCAGAAGCGCCAGGCTGCCGTACAGCAGCGCCAAAATGAAGACCAGCTTGAGCGTCACGCTCAGGGCCAGCATGCCCATGGTGGGCTGCTCGGGGTCGCCGCCGCCGCTCAACAGCGCATAGCCCACCAGCAGCACTGCGCCGCCCCCCGCTGCCCACCACCGCGCGCGGCCCTGCGTCGTTTGCCGCCGATAGGCTAGTTGGATCGTTTGCAGCCAGGCCGGAGAGGTCATTCTTCGCTGGCTCCGCGCTGCGGGATGATTTCGGTAATGCGAATACCAAACTTGTCGTCTACCACCACCACTTCGCCGCGCGCCATCAGCCGGTCGTTGATCAGCACATCCACCGAGTCGCCGGCAATGCGGTCCAGTTCCACCACCGACCCTGGCCGCAGTTCCAGCACCTGGCGCACCAGCATGCGCGTGCGCCCCAACTCCACCGCCACCCGCAGCGGCACATCCATCAACAATTGGATGCTGGCAGGCTCCGACGGCCCCAGGCTGCCCGCACCGGGCAAGGCATTGAAGCGCGCCGCCCGAATGGGGGTCGATCGGTTCACACTCTCGCCGCCCAGCGGGGCGGCGGTAAAGCTATCGGCTGGCGTCATGTCTGCCATAATAAATCGCTGTCTCCTACGCGCGGCGTTCGGCCGTCAAAATTGCTGTAATCTGAATGGCCAGGCGCTGGCCGATGGTACCCACCTGGCCCTCAAAATGCGGCCGGTCGCCCACATTGATTTCCAGGTACTTATTGATGGACGTGTCGAGCGGGATGACATCGCCCGGGCTCAGGGCCAGCAGTTCACCGCACGTCAGCTCGGCCGAGCCCAGCATCACGCGCAGCGGCACATAGACCTGCCGCAGCTCCTGCGCCATCTTCTCGCGCACGCCGTCGTCGGTGCGCCGCTCTTCCAGCCCGGCAATCCACACATGCGGGTTGAGCACATTCGCCACCGGCTTGAGCATCGAGAACGGGATGTAAATGCCCATGGTGTCGGTCACATCGCCCAGCGTGATTTCGAAGCTCACCAGCATCACGCGGGCATTGCCCATCATCATCTGCACCCAATGATGGTTGGTGGTGCTGTCTTCCAACTTGGGTTCCAGCGTCACCACCTTGGCCCAGGCCGCCTTGATGTCGTTGAGCATGTATTCCACCATGCCCTTGATCAACGACTGGCCGATGTCGGTCAAAACCCCCGGCTTCTTGCGGTTGGGCGTGGTGCCGCCCAGCAGCCGCTCCAACAGCAGCCAAGTCAGGTCTTGGCCGATAACCAGCACCATGCGGCCCGGCAGCGGGTCGAGCAGCAGCACATGGAACAGTGTGCCGGCGGGCAGCTCCTTGAGGAAATCGTCGGCGCGCCCCTGCTCGATGTGTACCACCCGCGGCCGAAACTCGGTCCGCAAATACGGCGGCAGCGAGGTCGTCAGGCGTTCGGCCAGGCTCTCATGCACCAGCTCCACCGCCCGCATCTGCTCCTTCGAGAAGCGCTCGGGCGACCAGAAGTTGTAGGGCCGCACGCCCTTTTCAGCGGGCGCGCTCTTGCCGCCCGGTGTACCGGGCCCTATCAGCTCAGCCAGGTTTACCCCGACCTCACTATCCCGCTGTTCGGCTTCAACCGATCCGGACAACAGGGCGTCAATTTCCGACTGCGACAGCATGGTTGGCTCGCGCCTGACTACTGGACGATGAACTCGGTGAAGTACACCGCGATGACGTACAGTTCCGGCAGGCGAGCGTTGAGGTTAGCCTGAATTTCCAGGCGCAGCGCTTCCTTGCCGTCAATGGTGTAAATCTCTTCGAACGTCTTGCTCGACAGCAGCGTGGTCAGCGTGTCGTTGATCACAGGCATGTTGGCGTTCATCCCATCGGCAAACGCCGTCAGAATCGGGTCTTCGGTGGCTTCGCCGCCCGCGTGGGCGGTTTCTTCGGTCGCCTGCAGCCCGGCGGGGGGCGCCACTTCGATGGTGATGGTGGTCTTGAGGTACCGGCGTCCACCGGCGTCGGCCAGGTTGACGATCTTGGTGCCGGTGTCCACCAGCTCGCCCTCACCGGGCTCGTATTCCACCAGCGGGTCCACGGTCGGCTCAGGGGTCGCCGCTTCGCCCACCACCTGGGTGCTGTCGATCGGCGCCAGCAGCACCATGGTGCGATGGTTGATATAGACCGGCTTGGGGTAGCTGTCGGGCGCAAACATGATGTAGGCGATGAACAGGTTTAGGCCCAAAATCGACACCGTCGACAAACCTTTGACGATGTTGCCGATCAGCGGGAAGATTGCTTTGATCTTGCTCATGGGGTGGCCCCTTCGCCTTCGGGCGCGGCCGGCGTAGGCAGGCTCTCAGTCAGCACGTTGCTGTCGATGACGTATTCTTGTTTCTCAACCACATACACTACGGCGATTTCGGCCCGGCGGTTGAAGGCGCGGTGTTCGGCCGTATCATTCGGGAAGAGCGCGTTATACTCGCCGCGCCCCACCGCGATCAGGCGCTCCGGCGCGAGGCCCTGGTCAATCAGGTGGCGCACAATCGCGGCGCTGCGGGTGGCCGACAACTCCCAGTTCGTGGGATAACGCGGATCGGTCGGAGCGATATCATCGGTGTAGGCCGTCACACGCACATCGTTGTCAATCCGGTTGAGCATCTCGGCGATCTGGTTCAGCACCGGAAACGCCTCTGGGATCAGGTCGGCGTTGCTCGGCTGGAAGAGCAGTTGTTCGCTCAACGACAGCAGCACGCCCTCGATATTGCTCTGGACGCTGATGCCGTTCGACAGGCCGCTGTTGTTCAGCAACAGCGTCAGGTCGCCGGCCACATCCACCGTGTCGGTGGTGCGCTGCGGAAAGCCCTCCACATCCACCGGGTTGGGCTCGGTTTCGCCCGTGCCGGCCCCGGTCTCGCTGATGCCGGTGTCAATCAGCACCGCTTCGCCGCCAAAGCCCTGGCGGAGCGACTCGGCCAGTTGCTTGTAGCGCTGCACATCGGTCTGGCCCATGGAGTAGAGCACTACAAACAGCACCATCAGCAGCGTAATAAAGTCGGCGTAGCTCACCAGCCAGCGTTCGCCGCCGCCCTCTTCTTCGTGGCCGCTCATGCCTCGGCCTCCGCCACGGCTGGGGCGGCTTGCGCGCTGCCCTTCTTGTTCTCGACCCCGCGCGCCTTAGGCGGCAGGAAACCCTGCAGTTTTTCGCGCAGCACCCGTGGGTTCTCACCGGCCTGCAGGGCCAGCAGGCCTTCGAGGATCAGGTGGCGATAGGCCACTTCTTCGCCGCTGTTGTATTTCAGCTTGGCGGCCAGGGGCAGCCAGATCAGGTTGGCGGTCATAATGCCCCACAGAGTCGCCAAGAACGCGCCGGCGATAGACTTACCCAGGCTGCTGGGGTCGGCCAGGTTCTTGAGCACCACAATCAGGCCCATGACCGTGCCGATGATGCCCATGGTGGGCGCGAAGCCGCCGGCGGCCGAGAAGAGCTTGATGCCCAGGCCGTGCCGCTCTTCCATGTGGTGCACGTCGATTTCCAGAATGGTGCGCACCTGGGCCGGGTCAACGCCGTCGACCACCAGCATGATGCCGCGCCGCAGGAACGGGTCGACGATCTTCTTGCTGTCTTCTTCCAGCGCCAGCAGGCCATCGCGCCGCGCCTTTTCGGTCATCTGCACCAGCAGTTCAATTGCGTGCGGCATTTCCTGCTTCGGCGGCATGATCGTCTTCAGGAGCAATTGCGGCATGCCGATAAAGGTTTTGAACGGCAGGGTCACCATCGCGGCCAGCAGCGCGCCGCCGATGGTCAAGATCAGGGCAGAGGGGTGGGCGAACAGTTCGGCCGGTGTGCCGCCATCGAGGATCATGACGATGATGACCACCACCAGGCTGCCGACCAGCCCAATCAGCGTTGCCAGATCCATCACGCGCCTCCTTGGAGCGATTCGCCTGTGTAAGCTGTGTTCACCTGGCGCCGATACAGGATGATGCGCTCGATCACCCGGTCGGGCGCTTCGCGCACAATCAGCTTGACCCCGTCAATCATCGAGATCACGGTGTCGGGCGTGCCTTCAACAATGCGAATGAGTTCGGCGTTGACGTAGAACTGGGAGCCATTCAAGCGGGTAACGAGTATCACAGGGTTTGACCAGGCGCGGGCCAGATAGTGTGCTTGCACGCGATCTGGTGGTCAATGTAGCACGCGGGGTTAACCGGCGCAGTAAATTGGGGGTGAAGGCGAAATAAAGAACGCCTAAAGAGGCTGAACGGGGATAAAGACCGTAAAGGCGGCGCCGCGCCCGGCGCTGCTTTCGACCTGGATGCGGCCGCCGTGCTGCTTAACCACGCGCTGCACCACGGCCAACCCCAGGCCGGTGCCCTGGCTGGTGCCCTGGCCGGGGTGCTTGGTGGTATAAAACGGCTCGAAAATGCGGGTGAGGTTGTTCGGCGCGATGCCGCCGCCGTTATCGGCCACGGTCACATGAATTTCGGTGCCGTGGCGGCTTGCGTCAACGCGGATCTCGTCGCCGCCATCGGCCAGCGCGTCGCGGGCGTTCAAGAATAGATTGAGCCACACGCCTTGTAAGAGGTCGGGGCTGCCCTGCACCGGCGGCAAATCGTCGGGCAGGCTGGTCACCACGCGCACGGCCCGGGCGCGCAGCTCGGGGGCCAGCAGGCTCAGCGCGTCCTTGATCGACCCGCAAATGTCAATCGCCTGCGGCTCGTAATGGTCGCGCCGTGCGCTGTCGAGCAGGCCGCGCACTACCCGCTGGGCGCGTTCGCCGGCCAGGGCAATCAAGTCTAGCGCTTCACGCCGGTCGTCGCCGACCTCAAACTCGCGCTGCAAGAGCTGCGTGTTGGCAATGATGGCCGTCAGCGGGTTGTTGATCTCGTGGGCCACCCCGGCGGCCAATTGACCCACCGCAGCCAACTTGGCCGATTGCGCCAGCGAGGCCTCGAGGCGCGCCTTGTCGGTCACGTCTTGCGCGAACACGATCACCTGGGCCACGCGCTGCTGCTCGTCGCAGATGGGGTACGACGTGATCTCCCACTCGGTGGGCTCAGGCCCGGCCTCGGTGTCGGGGGCCGGCCAGTGGCGCTCGGTGCGGAACCGGCGCAGACCGGTGTGCAGTGTATCGGCAATTTGGCCAGTGGCGTTCGGCACGGGCAGACCGCGCAGCGCCTCGTAGCAGTGCTGGCCCAGCAGGGCATAGTCGGCGCTGCCGGTCAGTTCGGCGCAGGTGCGGTTGGCTGCCACCAGCCGAAAGTCGCTATCGACGATGTAAATCGGGCTGGTAATGCCGTCGAACAGGGCTTGCAGCGTGCTGCGCGACCGCAGTACATCCCAGCGGCTGGCTTCGAGCGCGGCATTGGCCACGGTCAGCCGGTGAAACAGCTGCGCATTGTGCAGGGCGTTGGCCACCAGGACGGCCATGGAGGTCAGCAGGTCGAGGTCGAGGCTGGCGAATGCGCCATAGCGCTTGTTGCACACCTGCACCACGCCCAGCGTGTGCCCCTCTTGCACCAGGGGCATGCACAGGACCGAGCGAACGGTCATCCCTGGCACGCCATCCAGGCTCGCGTCGAAGCGCGCATCGGCGGCCGCATCATTCGCCAGCACGGGCTGGCCGGTTGCCAAACATGTGCCGATCAGGCTGTCGCCCAGCCAGCGGCGCTGCTGCACGATCCAATCGGTGTCGTTGGTCAGCGTCTTCTTAAATATCAAGTCCCCCTGGTCAGGGTCTTGCAACACGAGCGCCACGGCCTCCACATCCAGAATGGTGCGGATGCCGTCGACCGTGGCCGCCAATACCTGGTCGAGGTGGACCGACGAGGTCAGCGCCCCGGCGATTTTGTGCAGCTCGGCCAGCTTTTGCCAGGCATCGGCGCTGGTCGGCGTGTCGCTGGCCGCCAGCGCCCGCGCCACAGCCCCGCCCAGATAGACGAGTTGATCAATCTTGGTTGACGGCCATTGCCGGCCCGGCAGCAGCAAAACGGCATGGCACTGGTCGTGTGTGACCAAGGAGACCGGCGTGACGTCGCCCAGCAGCGCCGCGGTGCTTGGGCCGGCCTGACCGGCCAGCAGCGCCAGCACGGCCTGCTGCAGGGCGCCGCCCGCAGCCAGGTCGGCCGCCCAGGCGGCAGGCACGGGGCCGGCGGCATGCTGTTCCAGCCCGGAGGCCGAGGGGGAGCCAACTAGAAGCGTTCCCGCGTCGCCGCCGACGGCCGCCAGCATATGCCGCAGGGCCAGCGGCAGCCGTACAGATAGGCCCGTGGGCTCGGCCAGCATCTCTGCCAGCGCTTCGGCTGCCACCAGCAGGCCCAGCACGCCCAACTCCGAGTCGGACGTCATCGTGCTCACGCGTTGGTCTGCGGCGTGCGCGCCGGGTCAATTGTGTAGCCGTGGCCAGCGACCGTGCGAATGAAAGCGGGCGCGCGCGGGTCGACCTCGATGCGTTCGCGCAAGTTCTTGATGTGCACCCGCACCAGATCGGGGCTGCCAGTGTCCGACGGGTAGTCCCAAACCTCTTGCAGCAGCCGCACCGGCGAGAAGACATGGCCCGTGTGGCTCATGAGGTGATACAGCAGGTCGTACTGCACCGCCGTTAACTGCACGTCGCCGCGCGGGCCGCACAGTTTGAAGCCCATCGTGTCGAGCCGGAATTCGCCATTCACCAGCCACTGGCCGGTGTCGGCAGCCGGCGGGGCGGAGTAGGCGCGGCGCAGCACCGCGCGAATGCGATGCAGCAGCTCATCGACATTGAACGGTTTGGTCACATAGTCATCAGCCCCGAGCCGGAACCCAGAAATCTTGTCTTCATCCTTGCTCTTGGCCGTCAGGAAGACGATGGGCACATTGCTCAAGATGGGGTCGGCGCGCATTTCGCGGCACACCGCGTAGCCATCCATGCCGGGCATGATCACATCGAGCAGCACCAGGGCGGGGGGCTCGCGGCGGGCCGCCTGTAGCCCCTGCACGCCGCTCCGCGCTACACTGACGCGAAACTCATGCCCGCGCAGGCTGCGCTCGATCGTGCGCGCCACAATCTCATCGTCCTCGATGACCAGAATATCAACTAAGGGAGTTGTCATGTAGAGACCTCGGCGGAAAAGTCAGTGTGACTGTCGTCCCAGTGGCGGGTGAGCTTAAGACGGTGAGCCCGCCGCCATGCTGCCGCATCACCTCGCGGCAAATGCCCAATTCCAGACCATTGTCGAGCCCGGCGCCCACGGCCCCCGCCGGAGCGGAGAGCCCGGCCGGCGCACCGGCAGGCTGAGCGTGCATGGTCACGTGGACCACCGCTTCGCCCGCGGCATTGGTGACTGCCCGGATCCGAATTTCTTGCGTGTGGTCGTCATCCACGGCGGCGCGCGCCCACAGCAGCAGGTTGGTCCACAAATCTTCCAACTGGCGCGCATTACCCTGCACCGGCGGCAGATCCGTCGGCCAGTCGATGGTTACCGTGACCCCCAGCGCTTCGACGGTGGCGCCCACCAGCGCCAGGGCCGTGCGCACGGTGTCGCCCAGGTTCACGGGGCCAATGGCCACCACGCTCGGCTCGGAGAACTCAATCAAGCGCCGCACAGCCTCTTGGGCGCGCCAGCCGGCCTGTTCAATGGCCTCGGCCGCTTCGACCAAGTCGGTGGAGCCCGCGTGCTGCTTCAGCAGCTGCGCCTCGGCGATGACGGTCGTCAGCGGGTTGCTGATGTGGTGCGCGACCCCGGCGGCCAGTGCGCCCACGGTGGTTAGGCGCGCCACCTGCGCCAACTGGGCCTGGGCCGCCAGGATGCGGGCCTCCAGCGCCCTGCGCTGTGTGATGTCGCGCGAAATGTCCATGTAGCCCTGAGGCTTGTTGGCCGCGTCGAACAGGGGCGTCACCCGCGAGCTCAGCCAAACAGTTTCGCCGGCGGCTCGCGGCGCTTGCCGTTCAACCTCTGGCCCGCCGGCGTCGAGCGCCTCCAGACAGATGGCGGGCTGACACGCGGTCAGGTAGACCTCGGCGGCGGGCTGGCCCAGGCGCGTTTCCGCCAAGCACCCAAACAACCGCTCGGCGGCCTGGTTCCAGAAGCGGATAACGCCCTCGGAGTCCCACACAACGACGGCATCTTCGACGTTGTTGAGCAGCAGGGCCTGATACCGGATCTGCTCCAACGACTGGCGGTTGGAGCGCAAGATCTGGCTGGTGCGCAGGGCCTTATGCACCAGGGCCGGCAGCAGCCGCAGGTAGTCGCCGGTTTTCACTACATAGTCCACCGCCCCGCGCTGGATGGCCTGCGCGGCGATGCTCTCATCGCCCCGGCCGGTTACCATGATCACCGGCACGTCGTAGCCCTCGGTTTCAAAGCGAGCCAACGCTTCCAGACCATTGCCATCCGGCAGGTTGTAATCGAGCAGAATAACGTCGTACAGCCCGGCCGCGCGGCGCTCCCACAGGGCCTGCAGGCTCTCGGCGGGGGTAACCTCGAACGGCCCCGAGAAGGCCAGGTATTCGGCGGTCAGTTCGGTGTGGTTAGGGTTATCGTCCACGACGAGAATACGGATTGTGTCAGGCATCGGTCGCACCATTCACACCATCGCCGTCAGCCGAAGGCAGATAATGGCTGTGCCAGCCGGGCAGCCGCAGAATTTGGCCCACTTGTTGCGTCAATTTGGCCGGGTCGAAGGGCTGGGGCATGAAGAGGTCCACGCGGGCCACGTTCTTCGCCAACAGGCGCTCCACGCGGTTGTCGTTGGCCGAAAGCACCAGCACAAGTAGGGCCTGCGGGGCGACACAGGACCGTATCCGCTCCAAGACTTCCCAGCCCGTCAGGCCCGGCATCACCAGGTTGAGGATTAGCAGCGCCGGCCGGTTGTGCCCGGCCAGCCGAATGGCCTCGGCCGGCGTGTCGGTGGTCAGACAGCGCACTGGCAATGTGGCCAGTGCGCGCGCCACGATTTGCAGAGTACGCCAGTCTTCGTCCAGGCACAGCACCAAAGGTGGTTCAGCGACCATGCCTAAAACCCGTACTCCAGTTCCCACGCATTGCGCTCCAGATTGACCGGTGCCCGGCCGGCCCCACACGGCTGGCCGCCTACCCAGCGATCCATGGCCTGATGGATTTGCGAGCGCAGTTGGGCTGGGGTGACCACCTTGGTGAGGTAGGCCGTCGCCCCATACCCACGGCACAAGGCCACATCGGCCCGAGAGGTGGAAGTGGTCAGGATGATGACGGGCACATTGCGCCAGGCCGGCAAGGCGCGGATGCCCTGGAGCACTTCGGCGCCGTCCACCCGCGGCAGCTTCAAATCGAGCAGCACCGCCGCCGGCAATCGCTCGGCCGGCTGCTCGGCGATGAAGCGCAGCGCGGCAGCACCATCGCTGATCGTCTGCACCCTGGAGACATACGGGCACTCGTTCAACAGCTCGGTAAACAGCATCACATGATCTGGATTGTCTTCGATCAACAGCACGGTACAATCCACCGGCACTGCGTCAGTTGGCATGTGTCGTCCCCTGGTCGCTAGTACGATCCGTCGCTGGTAGGCTGAAGCGGAAGGTTACGCCTTCGGCTGGGTTGCTCTCCACCCGAATGTCACCGCCATAGCCTTCGACAATTCGTTTCACAATGCTGAGCCCGATGCCCGTGCCCTCGGTCGCCCCGGGGTTTAGCCGTTCAAAGGGGCGAAAAATGCGCTCGTGGGCCTCGGGCGGAATGCCCTGGCCGTTGTCGCTCACGCTGAATTCGACTGCGGGCCGGCGCCAGCGTTCTGGGCCGGCCGGCGCCGGGTGCCAGCTAAATGTAATCACCGGATCGGGCTGCGCGCCCATGAACTTCACCGCGTTCGACAGCAGATTCTCGAACACCTGCCGCAGCCGCGTGCGCGAGCCGCTAATGACCGGCCACGCGTCCGGCAGGATCACTCGAATGTGGTTGGCCGTGATGACCGGCGCCCAGGCCGTGAGCAGTTGCTGCGCCACTTCGCCCGCCTCCACCGGCTGGTTGGGCTCTTCGACCCGGCCGCTGCGCGACAGTTCTAGCAGGCCGGTGAGCAGTTGCGCCAGGTAGTCGGCGTTGGCGATAATGCGGCTGATGTAGCTGCGGCTGTTCGCGTCGAGCTGCTGGTTGCGCTGCTCTAGCAGCGACGCAAAACCGCGCATCGAAACGGTCGGCGCCTGCAGGTCGTGCGACACGCTGTACACGAATGCCTCCATTTCCGCATTCTTGGCCCGCACCGCTAACGAACTCTTCTGCACGGCGGCGAACAGGTGGGCATTGCGGACCGCCACGGCCAGCTCGGCCGCGATGGTCTGCAGCAGCTGCACCTCGCCCGGTGTCCAGCGGCGGTTGTGCGTGACCTGGAAGACTTGCAGGCAATAGAAGCCGTCTGACTCGAGGGTTGGTCCGAGCACCGGCACCCACAGGGTCGATTTGACCTGGAACCGCTGCATCCACTTCCCCCACAACACTTGCAGGGCTTCGGGCGCGTTCTCCTCGTTGGCGGTGACGACCTGGCCCGCGTGCAGCGATTGGATGAGGTGCGCCCAGTGGCTGCTCTGGGGCATGACCCCCTTGAGTGAGCGGCGCTCGACGAACAGGGGCGTCAGGTACTCTTGTTCGGTCACAAACAGGTTCTGGGCCAGATCGCAAAAGGCCAGCGCACAACGGTCGACTTGCAAGCCTTCGCCAATCCGCGCCACGGCCTGCTCCAAGATTTCTTCCAACTTGAGCGAGCTGTTGATAGCCAGGCCGATGTCGATCAGCAGACGCTCGTGCATTGCGCGCTCGCGGTCGCGCCGCAGCAGGTCATCGTTCACTAGCGCGGCCGACAGGTGGGCAGCCAGGATGGTCAGAAGAGTCTCGCTGTTGTCTGAAAAGGCAGCGGGCTGGCTCGCTGACACCGTCAGCGTGCCCAAAACCCGCACCCCCGCCCGAATGGGCACCGACAACTCTGACCGAGCCGTGAAGGATACCGCCGGCTTCAGCCGAATCTGGGTGGCGAAGTCCGCCACGTACAGCGCCCGCCCGGAGGCGAATACCGCGCACGGCACCGTATCGGCCTCCCAAGGCAGGTAGTACATAGCCGAAACGACCGGCAGCGGGTCGGCCACGGCGCACAAGGCCAGATGGCGGCCTGCAGCCTCGGGGAGATGAATGGCCGCCTGTTCAAAGCCAAACTGCTCGCGGGCCGCGCGCACGCACTCCGCCAGCACGTCGGCCAGGTCGGTAAGACCGGTCAGTTGAGTGACCAGACCCCGGATCGCATTCAAGTGGTGAGTCTCAGATGGTGCCAACGCCACAGTCATTAAGGAGACTTCATTTCGTAAGGCTTGCAAAGGACGGTACCCAGCATACAGGTCTTGTTGTTGGACGTCCATAAAGTCACGATAAAGGATATCGCCGGGCCGCTTTCCCAACCTCGCTCGCGCCCGTGGGGGCGCCAGATTTTTACCTAGCCTTCACACCTGCGCCGGCCCGCCTCGCCTACAATGGCGGCATGAGCACTATTCCAGCCACCCTTCCCGTTGTGCCAGCCGCTTACAGCGCTCCGGTCTGGCTGCCGGGCCGCAGCGCCGGGTTGGAGTTTGCCGCCCTGTTGGCCGCGCCCGCCGCCTCGGCCCCGGCCGCCGGTGTCGGTCTGGAGGCTTTATCGAGTCTGCAAACTGGGGCAGGGGGTGGTCTCGAAGCCCTGCTCAGCTACACCGTGCTGCGCCTCATTGAACGCTTGCTCAACGACCTCAGCCCGGCCAGCGAACCCTCAGCGGCCAGCCCCGAACGGGGTTGGCCGGTCGTGGGTGTGCTCTCGCAGGGCTATCATGCCAATCATCATGGCCTGGATATTGCCGTGCCCATTGGCACTCCGGTCCACTCCACGCAAGCCGGCCGCGTTGTACAGGCTGGCTGGAACGATCAGGGCTACGGCAACCTGGTGATCGTCGAGAACGGCCCCTACCGCACCTACTATGCCCATCTCGATCAAATCGGTGTTCAGGTGGGCGACCAACTTAGGTCGGGCGCCGTCGTCGGCCTGTCGGGCAGCACGGGCAACTCTACAGGGCCCCACGTTCACTACGAGGTTCGGCGCGATGGCGTCACCGTTGATCCCTCAGAGGCCGACGTCCCATAAGCTGCTCGCCCCCGCTCGCTGCCTTGTGCCAGCGCCTATTCAATTGCAGTAAATGATTGTCGAGTCAGCCCCGGGAAAGTGCGGCCGAATGTTTACGACACTGCGGACTACAATAATCCCGGGCAGGAATTGTAGACAGTGACATATGGAAGAAAGTAATAGGATGAACGCCATCCTATAATGGAAGCTTGCATTCCGGGGCATGCGGTCAGCAAGCGGGTAGAGCTGGGATGTAAGCGGCGCAGACCGATTGGGGCGAGCGGCCGGACTGGCTTGTTGGCCGGTACCTCACTCGCTGACAACCGAGCGGTGGCTGATCGGTGCGCTTACTGGTGTTGGTGGTATTGGTTTGCCGTGGGGCCTCGTTACCGAGCTGCGCGCTAGCACTCTCGCACAAGCAGCTTGTCGGAGTGACCACATTATGTGCGTTCTTCGCCCAATATGTAGGCGTCTCGTCTAAACATCCGCCGCATATGGCGGGTCGTTAGCCGCAAAAACATTCTCTCCGACAGGCTGCTAGCCGACCTTATAGTACCTCACTTATTGCGATTTAGGGCGGCCACGGTCAGATCAGCCGGCGGCCGGCACGCGGATAGGCAGATTTGCCGCTGAACCGCTCAGCTGGCTGCCCTCGCGCAGCGCCAGGTGGATGGTTAAGCTGCCCGAACCCAGATGCAAAGGCACTACCAGCCGTGCCATCTGCAGCGTCGACAAGGTGGCGCCCTGGCCAGTCAGCAGAGTGGGCGGCGAGATATCGGCCCTGCAGCCGGCCTCGGCCAACTTCACGCTTGCTCGGCCGGTGATGACGTTGCCCAGCTCGGCAATCCCACTCTGAGCCAAGCCATCAAAATCGGCGAACGGCTCGCCCAGCATGCGCCCCGCCAGGAACTTGGCCACCGCCTCGCTCAGGCTATAGAAGACCACGCCGTTGATCTGCCCAATCAGGCTCAACACCACCGTCACCTCCTCAGTGACGTAGGGCGCCTTTTCGAGCGACAGCACCCCACGCTCGGCTTTCAGGGCCGTCTCGGCCAGCAGCACTTCAGAAGCGGCCTCGACAAAGGGATTGAGGTACCGGACATTCATGGCGTTAGCCCTCCATGGGCGTGGTTTTGAGCGCCAGCCGCACAAACGGCTCGGCCAGTTCGCCGACCTGTTCGCGCAGCGCCAGGTGGACTGTCAAATCACCCAGCGGCGTGGTCAGGGGCACCACCAGCCGCGGAAAGTCGAGCGTCGAAATGATCACCGCTTTGCCCTGGATCAGGGTGGGCGGCGAGATGTCGGTTTGAAACCCCGCCTCGGCCAGTTTGATGCTCGCGCGCCCGGTGATGACGTTGCCCAGCTCGGCGATGCCGCTCTGCGCCAGGCTGTCGAATGCGTCGAAGGCCTGGCCCATCATGGCGGCTGCCAGCGCCAGCCCAGTCTGGGTGGACAGACTGTACAACACCACCCCTTGCACGCGCCCCACCATGCTCAACAGAACGGTCACGTCGTCAGTCGTCATGGCCGACTTCTGAAGTGTCAGACTGCCCCGGGTCACTTGGACCTGGGCCTCCGCCGCCAGCACTTCGTTGGCCGCTTCCAAAAACGGATTCAGGATCTTCGCATTCATCATCACAGCTCCCCATGGACTAGGCTCGGAGCGGCTACACTACTTGCGGCCGGGCTGCACAAATGCTTCGGCCTCGGCAATCAGCGGCAGCACCCGGTCTACCAGTTCAGGCAGTTGCGCCTCGGTCCAGCCCATGCGCTCATACGCCAGCGGGTCCAACGCATACCGGAGGCCGTCGCGGCCGAGCCCCACCCCCAGCATCATCATCGCTCCGTCGGCCACATGCACCGCTGCCGCCAGCAGACCGCCGGCGTTGGCCAGGCTCGGCCGGTGGTGGTAGGCAATCGCTTCGATCAGGTGCTCGGGCAGGTGCCACCGGCGCGCCATTTCGGCGCCCAGCGTCGCATGATCGACCCCGAAAAAGCCAGTTTCCAGATCGGTGAAGGATTGCGTGCTGCTGTCGATGCCGCTCAAATCGGCTTCGCGCAGCGCGATATCGAGCGCCAGCTTGCCGATGTCGGCCAACAGCCCGGCGCTATAGGCCTCCTCGGCCACCTGCGTGCCGAACTTCAGCGTGATCAAGCGCGCCCCAGCCGCTACCCCGACGGAGTGCTTCCACAGCTCACCGCGCTCCAGCGCATAACCCGGCACCGGCCGCTCCAGGTAAGACGCAATCGAGGCGGCCAAAAGCAGGCTCTGAATAGCACTGTGGCCCAAATACACCACCGCCTGCCGCACGGTCGCTACCGGCGACCGCAAACTGTAGTAGGCCGAATTGGCCCAGCGCAGCACCAGGCTCGCCATGGCCTGGTCCAGCGCCAGCACATCCGCCAACGCGGTCATGTTCGAGTCGCGATTGCGAATGAGCGCCAGCGCGCGCTGGGTAACGTGCGGCATGGCCGGCAGATCGCCGGCGCGCCGCAAGAGGCTTTCGACAGTGTACGGGCGGTTAGCCATCTCAGGCTCTCTGGTAGAACGCGATGCCGCTGTTCTGCAGGCCCAACTCGCGCGCCTGCGAGATGAGTTCAGTGCCACCGACGAATAGCATGCCGCCGGGCCGCAGCGACTCTTGGAACTTCCGATACAGCCCGGCCTTGGCGACTTCGGTGAAATAGATCACCACGTTGCGGCAGACCACCAAGTCGAACCCGCTCTCGAAGGGGTTGACCAGCATATTGTGTTCTTTGAAAACCACCCGGCGGGCCAGGCGCTCGTTAACAAAGAACGGCGGGCCGCCAGGCTCAAAGTGGCGCGCGCGCTGGGCGCTCGCTACGGACTGGATGTCTTCCGCCGAGTACGGGCCGCGGGCCTGGGCGCGGCTCAGCGCGCCCCGATCGAGATCGGTGGCCAGCAGATAATGGGGCCGCCCCGGGGCCAGTTCTTCGAGCAGCATCGCCAGGCTGTACGGCTCCGGCCCAATCGAGCAGCCGGCGCTCCAAATGCGCAGCCCGCTGGCGCGCCGCCCTAAACCGGGCAGGTCGGCCAGCAGCTTGGGCAGCACCGTCGTGCGCAGGGCCACCCAGCGCTCGGCATCCCGAAAGAAAGCCGACACGTTGATGGTCAGATAGTTGCGGAACTTGGCCAGCTCATCGGTGTTGCCGCGCAAGAGCTGAAAATACTCTGGCCACGACGGCTTGCCGGTGCGCACCAGCCACGAATCCAGCCGGCGGCGCATTTGTTCGTCTTTGTAGGGGGTCAGGTCGATATTGAGCAGGTGCCTGACCGACTGCTTTACTTGAGAATATGACTGCTGATCCATAGGGTCCTCACCGGCTGCTCACCCATTGTGTAATGGCGGCCGCCACCTCATCCAGCGGAATGACCTGATCGGCCAACCCGGCTTCGGTTACGCTGCGCGGCATGCCCCAGACCACACAGGTCGAGGCCGCCTCTGCGACAATCCGGCCGCCGCTTTCGCGCAGCAACGCCGCGCCGTTGGTGCCGTCGTGGCCCATGCCCGTCAGCACCACCCCCAGCGTCACCGGCCCAAAATGCCGGGCCACGCTGGCCATCGTCACATCGATGGCCGGCCGTACGCCATGCACCGTAGGGCCTTGGTTCAGCCCAATCGCCCCCTGCGCATCGAGCGTCAGGTGAAACCCACCCGGCGCCACTAGCGCCCGCCCGATCTCAATCTGGTCGCCCGGCTCGGCTTCTTTGACTGCCAGCGGCGACAGGCTGTTCAGCCGGTCGGCCAGCGAGCGGGTGAACCCCACCGGCATGTGCTGCACCACCACCAGCGCTGCGCCCAGGTCGCCTGGTAAGGCGCTGAAGACTTTGCTCAACGCCTGCGGGCCGCCTGTGGAAGCACCAATGACCACGAGCCGGTCGCGCGCGTTCGACCGCCAGCGGCGAGTCGACTTGGTCGCCCCGTCCGCTGGGCTGGGGCGCAGCACCGGCCGGTAGAGGCGGTCGTTCATGCGGCCGACCCGTGCTTGGGCGGCGGCCCGCACCTTCACCGCCAGCTCTTCCATGACCGAGCCAATGTTGGCGCGGTTGTCGGGCTTGGTGACGAAATCTACCGCGCCGGCGGTCAGCGCCTGAATGGTCTCGCTCGCGCCCTGGCTGGTCAGACTGCTCAACATCACCACCGGCAGGGGGCGCGTCGCCATGATCTGGCGCAGGGTCGACAGCCCATCGAGCCGCGGCATCTCGATGTCCATCGTAATGACATCGGGCCGGAGGGTTTCAATCAGCTCCAGCGCCTCGCGGCCGTCGCGGGCGGCGCCCACAGGCAATAGGCCTGGTGCGGCGGCCAGCCCTTTTGTGATAACGTGCCGCATATACGCGGAGTCATCCACCACCAGCACTCGGATCGGCGCCGTTTCAGCCATTTGTCTGCCTTATGTCATCGTTCGCCGGCGGCCACGCGCCGCTAGGCCAACACGCGCCGCTAGGCCAACACGCGCCGCTAGGCCAACACGCGCCGCTAGGCCAACACGCGCCGCTAGGCCAACACGCGCCGCTAGGCCAACACGCGCCGCTAGGCCAACACGCGCCGCAGCGAGGCCAGCACGCGCTCGGCATCGAACGGCTTCACGATGAAGTCGCGCGCGCCGGCCTTGATAGCCTCCAGCACGACCGACTCCTGGCCGAGCGCGGTCAGCATGACCACGCGCGCCGCCGGGTCGCCTGCCCGAATCGCCTTCAGCGCGGCCAGGCCGTCCATTTCCGGCATCGTAATGTCCATGAGCACCGCATCGGGCTTGTGCGACTGATAGGTGCTCACGGCCCGTGCCCCATTCTCGGCTACGATCACTTCGTGCCCGTTGCCGACCAGCATCTTCGAGATGCGAACTCGTAGGAATTCGGCATCATCAACCACCAGGATTCTCGCCATTTTTGCCACTCCTCCAGCTCGCTTGGGCGGCGGCGTGTCCGCGCGCCGACCTGCTGCTCCGGCGCCATTGCCGGCGCGCCCAATTACAACTCGATCTCTCCGGCGCCCAGCACCCGCACCGTCATGCGCCCGCTGGCGGCCATCAATCGCACCGTGCGCCCGGTCTGCCCCCCCACCGCCTCCGCGCGAATTGGCAGCCCCAGCGTCGCCAGGGTGGCGCGGGTGGCGCTCACATTGCGGTCGCCAATGTTGAAGGTCTGTTTAAACCCGGGCGCTTGCAGCATGTTGGCCCCGCCCGCGATGCGGATGATCAGCTGGTGCCGCGTGGCGCCCAACTGCTCCAGGGCTTTCAATAGCGCGCGGATGCCGCTGTCGACGAATTTGCCCGAAAGCGGGTCGGTGCCATTGGTGCGTTCGGGCAGCACGGCGTGCAGCATGCCCGCCACGCGGGCCACCGGGTCATAAGCGCCGACGCCTACGCACGAGCCTAAACCATAGGCCACCAGAACCACTTCCGGGTCGCGGCTGACCTTGATCTCGCCCAACCCGACGGGTACAGAGCTATCTGGCATTCGACCCTGCAGCCCCCGCCAGACCCTGCAACGCGGCATTGTCTGGAATAACCCAGAAATGGGCCTCGACCTCGCGATCATCGCGCAGGAACGCCGCCTCAATGACAAGCACGGTCTCGCTTACGCCCGCCGACATCGCGACAATGATGTCGAGAATGGCCCCCACCATGTCGACCATGACCGCCGGCGGCGAAGGGCGCGAGTGCAATCCGCACGCCGCCGCCACCGCATTGAGGAAGAAGGTGCCGGTGATATTGCCCACCTCGGCCAGCGCCGAGCGTTCTAAGGAGCCCAGCGCTTGCGTTGAGCCGGGTTCAACATCCAGCAGCAAATCGACCAGCTCCATGGCCTTGGCCAGAGGCAAGATCAGCATGATCTGACCAGACAGTTCGCCCACGGCCTGCAGATAGATGCCGACTGCCTCTTGTTCGGGGCCGCCCAACACGCCGGGCACTTCGGCCAGGGGCATGAGGCGCACGTTCGGCTGCGTGACAGTCACTTTTTGGCCCAGCATGCCGGCCAGGCCGGCGGCGGCCCGGGTAACCCCGGCTTCGGCCATTTGCACCAGCAGCCCTGTAATCTCGGGCTGGTTGTTCGCATTCTCGCTTGGCTTGTTCATCGCTGGCCCTTCCCCACCGATTGTTTGACCAGGCTCGGCACATCGACCACCAGCGCCACCTGTCCGTCGCCCAAGATCACCGCTCCCGACACTCCGACCGTGTCGCCGACGAGTGACCCCAGCGATTTGACGACCACATCCTGCTCGCCAATCAGGGCATCGACCATCAGCCCCAACTGCAGCTTGCCCCAGCGCACCGCCACAATGTCGTAGGCCAGGGCGGGGTCAGGCTGCCAGGCCGCGCCCGTATCGAACAGGTCGGCCAGCCGCATCAACGGCAGCACCTGCCCGCGGTGGCGCACCACCGGGCGGCCATTGATCAGATGCACCGAGTTGCCTTTGACCCGCACCGCTTCCATGACGCTCGTGAGGGGGATGGCGAACGTGATGGCCGATTGCTCGTGGGAGCGGCGGTTCACGCGCACCAGCAGCCCCGACACAATCGCCAGGGTCAGCGGCAGGCCGATTTCAAAGCGCGTGCCCCGGCCCGGCCAAGTTTCGACCGTAATGCTGCCATTGAGGTGTTCTAGATTGGTGCGGACAATATCCATCCCCACACCCCGGCCCGAGATGTCGGTGACTTCACGGGCCGTCGAGAGGCCGGGCAGGAAGATGAGCTGAATGGCTTCGTCGCGCGAGAGGGCCGCCGCCTCGGCCTCGGTGATCAGCCCCTTGCGCACTGCGCTGGCCTTGATCGAGTCCACTGCAATGCCGCGCCCATCATCCTCCACCGTCACCATGATGCGGCCCTCTTCGTGGCGCGCCGTCAGCAGCAGGGTGCCCACCTCCGGCTTGCCGGCCGCGCGCCGGTCGTCGGGACACTCCAGGCCGTGATCGACCGAGTTGCGCAGCAGGTGCAGCAGCGGGTCGCTGATCTCTTCCACCACGGTTCGGTCGAGTTCGGTGTCTTCGCCGCGCATGACCAGATCGACCTGCTTGCCCACCTTGCGGGCCAGGTCGCGCACGGTGCGCGGGTATTTGTTAAAGACATTGGCGATGGGCAGCATGCGGATGCGCATGACTTCTTCTTGCAGCTGGTCGGTGATGCGGCCCAGGTGCAGCGCCAGTTGGCCCAAGCTCTCGCCGGCTTCGGCGCTGTAGTCGCGCTTCTCAAAGCGGTCGCGCAGCCGAGTTAGGCGGTTACGGTCGGTGATCAGCTCGCCCACCAGGTTCATGAGGCTGTCGAGCCGTTCCACGCTGGTGCGGATGGTCTTCTCGACGCGGCGGCCTTTCACCGCGCTGGGGAGGATCGCCTCTGTCCGCGCCGGGGCAGCAGCCGTGGCCGTCTCGGCGGCCGGGACCGGCGCGGCGGCTGTATAGACCACGACCCCATCCACCGACACTTGATCAACGTCGGGCACATGGGCCACGACCGCGTACAGCTCGGCGGCTGGCTGGTCACTCACCAAGCGCAGCCCCAACTGGCGCACCGGCGTGCCCAAGTCGATCTTGGCCTGGCTGGGCGAGAGCTCGCTCACCGCGCCGAGCTCCTGCAGCGCCAGCACACATTGAAAGGCGCGCGCGGCCGAGGCAAAGGCGTTCGCGCCGAAGTCAATGCGCACCGCGCGGCCCGCCTCGGCGGCACCGGCTGGCTCGGCCGGGGCGGTCTCGGCCGGCTCGGGCAAGGGCGGGGTAGGGGCGACCACCGGGGCTGGTCCGCTCAATTGCCCCAGGCCCAACAGCCGCTCAATCAGGGGCTTGCTGTCCATTGGGCTCTCAATGCCCGTCGTCACTTCTTCGAGCAGGGCGCGCAGGCCGTCCAACGCTTCGAGCATCGCGTCAACATGTGCGGCCGACAGGGTCAGCGCGCCGCGCCGCAGCCCATCCAGCATTGTCTCCAGCGCATGGGTCAGCTCGGCCATGCGGCGGTGGCCGATGGCGCCCGACGAGCCCTTGAGCGTATGCGCGGCCCGAAAGAGCACCTGCTGCAGTTCGGGGTTGTCGGCCTCGCGTTCGAGGCGCACAAAGCCCTCATCGAGCGCCTGCAATTGCTCTTCGGCTTCCGCCAAGAAAATCGGCGCCTCATCTGCGGGGAGATCGAAAGTTATTGCCATATTGAAACCACTCTAGCATGCCCACGGGTTGTCAGATGTAAACGCCGGCTAAAGTTTAGCCAAACGCCCTGTGAAGAACTTGTGTTACCGCGGCGCCAAGTAAGCGCCGTCGACCCAGCCCACGCCATCCCACTCGCTGGTGGCGGCGTCGGCCACCTCCACCTGGTACCACCACTCGCGGCCGCAGCCGCGCCGGTCGAGCACGCTCACCGCCTGGCCGTCGCCCGCCACACCCACTACGCCCAGCCACAGGCCCGTCGGGCAGCCTCGCAGAATACTAGTGCTGGTGTCGCCCGGCACCTCCAGGCGCGCCTGCGCGCCCGTGGCAAACCGGGGTGAGGTTGTGGGGCGCTCGTCATTGTCCGGGGCGGCGGCCAGGGCGGCCCAGATCAGCAGCGGCGCCGCTAGGGCGAGCCCCAGGCCCGCGATCAGTTGCCGCCAATCGCGTTCACCGGCGGCGGGCGTTGCACGGGGCGCAGCGGAGGGAGCCAACACCGGCGGCCGGGCGCTTGGGCGGCGTGCCGCCGCGATAGCCCGGTCTGGCCCGGCCGTGCGCGCGACCACCTCAGCCGCCGCCGCCCGGTCATAGGCCAGCCGCAGCGCATGGGCCAGCGCCCCGGCCGATTGGTAGCGTTCCACGGGGTTCTTGGCGAGCGCGCGCATTACCACCGCTTCGGCTTCGGGGAGCAGATACGTCCCAAAGACCCGGGGGGAGGGGGGCGCCTCAGTGATGTGCTTGACTGCCACGCTGATGGTGCTGCCCTCAAAGGGCGGTTCGCCGACCAAGATCTCATATAGCACCACGCCCATCGAGTAGACGTCGCTGCGCGCATCGCCCGGCAGCCCGCGCGCCTGTTCGGGCGACATATACGTGGGGGTGCCAGTCATGGCGTTACTGGTGGAAATGCGCGTTTGGCCCATGATGTAGGCTAGGCCAAAGTCGGTCAGCACCAGCTCACCCGTGCTGCGAAACATGAGGTTGGCCGGTTTGATGTCGCGGTGCACCAGCCCGCGCGAGTGCGCAAAGTCCACGGCGCCCGCCACGGCGGTAATCCATTCGAGCACCACCGGCTGCGGCACGGCCTGGCGAGCCAGCCGGCTGCGGGCCAGCTGCGCTTCGAGCGTGCCGCCGGAGAGCAGCTCCATAGCGATGTAGGCCTGGTCGGGCCGGCACACAAACTCACTCAGCCGCACGATGTGCGGGTGGCGCATCGCCGCAATCACTTCGGCTTCGCGCCGGAACCGCTCCAAGAATGCCGGCTGGCGAATCAGGTGCGGGTAGATGACTTTGACGGCCACTGGGCTGTTGGAGTGAAGGTCGATCGCCTCGTATACGTCGGCCATGCTGCCGTGCCCGAGCGACCTGACGAGTTGATAGTGATCCAGCGTCTGCTCTACCAATTCCATTGCCGGCCTTCCGCCCCCGGGTCCGCCTCGGGCTGCCTGTCTCTTGAGCGGCGGCAGCCCGGCGTCCTCATCTGATATCGGTCGCGCGCGGCCAAACTTGAGCCACCCGGCGCCGGTAGGCGGAGCTTTTTGGCCCTGGCTGGAGATGGCGCTGTTATTTTACGTTCCCTTTACCTGGGGTCTGCATCTCAACCTGAAAATGCCGATAACACCACAGGCGGCCGTCAGACTGGCGCGCGGCCTAGCCCTGCGGCTAGACCAATAAACACCAACTCGGGCGGCCGGCTCCTATCGCCGGCTGCCAGGCAGCGATGAAGGCTATGTCACTTCACACAAAAGCACTGCTCGTCAGCATCACCGCCATTCTGGGCCTCCTCTCAGCTCAATATGTAGTGACACGCGAGATCGTGCTGCAAAGCCACAGCCGGCTCGAGGAAGAGGATACCCGCGCAAACGTCGCACGGGCGCTAGGGGTGGTGGCCAATGAGTTGGACCACTTTGAGGCCCTGGTGACCGATTGGGCGGCCTGGGACGATACCTACGCTTATCTGCGCGGCGAGAATGAAGCCTTCCCGACCGAGAACTTCGCCGACACCGCCGACACCTTTGGGCTGCACGCCATCCTCATTACGGACTGTGCTGCCCAGCCGATCTACGCGCAGGGTTTTGATACAGTTTCCAAGCAGGCCGCACCGCTGCCCGCCGCGTTGCGGACGGCTGTGGCGGCCAACAGTCTCCTGGATTGTGGTCTCGACCTAAAGGCCCCCGCTGGGCGTTTCCTCGTCGTAGACGGAACCGTCTGGCTGGTTGCGGCCCACCCGGTGGTCACCAGCCGCTTCGAGGGCCCGGCCATTGGCATGCTGGTGTTTGGCCGCGCGCTCGACGCGGCTCAGACCGATCGGCTGGTCGACCTCACACAGCTGCCCCTGAGCCTAGTGTTGGCGCCCGTGCCCTCCGATCTGGCGCGCGACGGCATTCAGGTGATCGTCCTCAATGCGGCCACCATCCAGGGGCGCGGCTGGTTCAGCGATGAGCACGGCCTGGCGCCGGTGGCGGTACAGGTGGAGCTGCCGCGTGAGTACTACGCGCACAGCCAATGGCTGCTCACCTGGCTGCTGTGGGCCTTCGTGGCGGGCGGAATCGTGCTTGTGGCCGCCATCACCATCCCGCTCGAAAAACTGGTCCTGGCCCGGCTGGGCCGATTGAGCGCAGCCGTGCAGGCCATCGGCGCCCGGGGCGATCGCCAGGCCCGCCTCAGCGAGGCCGGCAGCGACGAACTCTCGCATCTGGCGCGAGAGATCAACCAGATGTTGGGCTGGCTCGAACAATCAGAGTTGGCCCTGCGCCGGCAAGAACGCGAGAGCATACTCAACGCTGTCCCCGATTTGCTATTTGTGGTGTCGCGGCAGGGGACCATCGTCGAGGCTCACTCCGATCAGCCGGCCTTTTGCGGCATTCCCCTGGCCAAACTGGTCGGCCGGCCGCTGAGCGACTTCGCCTTCGCGCCGGCCGCGCTGGCAGCAGTGCAGGCCCAGGTGGAGCAAATGGTCGTCTCGGGTGCCCCGCACGCCATCGAAATTGAAACCGCCGGCTCCGCCGGGGCTGAGTGGGCCGTCTATGAGTTCCGCATCGTCGCCCTCAACGCCGATGAGGTGTTGGCTCTGGTGCGCGACGTCACGGCCCGCAAACGCGCCGAAGGCACCCTGCGTGACGCTGTCGCCGCACTGCAGGCCAGCGAGCAGCGTTATATGCTGGCGGTGCAGGGCGCGAACGATGGGCTGTGGGACTGGGACATGGTGAGCAACCGGGTCTATTACTCACCCCGTTGGCGGTGTATCATCGGCGACGAAGATTGGGAGAGCTACGCCCCCCCCGATGCCTGGTTCTCACGGGTGCATCCCGATGACCTGGAGCGAGTCAAGCTGGCTCTGGCCAATCATCTGGGCGGGCTCACGCCCCACTTCGCCTGCGAGCATCGCATCCGGCACAAAGATGGCAGCTATCTGTGGGTGCTCACGCGTGGACTGGCTTTCCGCCGCGACGCCGAAGTCGACGGCGACGACTCAGAGACGGATACCGGCAGCCCCTGGCGCATGGCCGGCTCGATGACGGAGATCGCCGATCGCAAGCGGGCCGAAGAGCAGCTGCTCTACAAGGCCTTCCACGACAGCCTGACGGGGATCGCCAACCGGGCGCTGTTTCTCGATCGGCTGTACGGCGCCATCGAGCGCAGCCGCCGGCGGTCCACGGCCTCGGCCGCCGTCTTGTTCATGGACCTCGACCGGTTCAAAGTCATCAACGACAGCCTGGGGCACCTGGCCGGCGACCAACTGCTGGTGTCGGTCGCTCAACGGCTGCAGGCGCTGCTGCGCACGACCGACAGCGTGTCCCGCCTGGGCGGCGACGAGTTCGCCATCCTGCTGGAGGAGATGGAGCACCCCGGCGATCTCATGCCAGTGGTCGCACGCATCCGCCAGGCTCTGCAGCAGCCCTTTACGCTCAACCACCACGAGGTGGTCGTCACGGCCAGTATCGGCATCGTCACCAATCTCGGCCAATACGACCAGGCCGACGATTTGCTGCAGGATGCCGACATTGCCATGTATCGGGCCAAGACCCTCGGGCGCAATCGCCATGAAGTCTTCAAGGTCGCCCTGCGCACCCAGGCTATTGAGCGCCTTGAGCTGGAAAATGAGCTGCGCAAAGCCCTCGAACACGATGAGTTTGTGCTGAACTACCAGCCGATCATGCTGCTGGGCAGCGGCCAGGTCATTGGTTTCGAGGCCCTGCTGCGCTGGCAATCGCCCACACGCGGCCGGGTGGTGCCCGACCAGTTCATCCCCATCGCAGAAGAGACCGGCTTGATCATTCCGATTGGGGAGTGGGTGTTGCGGCAAGCCTGCCGCCAGCTGCACGCCTGGCAGACGCCGCCGGACGAGACGCCGCGCCTGACGATAAGCGTCAACCTCTCCGGCGTTCAGTTGACTCATCCCGGCATGTGCGAAATGATCCGCGACATTCTGCTAGAGACGCGCGTTGACCCCAGCGACTTGAAGCTCGAGATCACCGAGAGCGTCTTCCTGACCAACGCCCAGCAAGCCCAGGCTGTTCTGCTGCGCCTGCGCAACATGGGTGTCCAGCTCCAAATCGACGACTTTGGCACCGGCTACTCATCGCTGTCCTATCTGCACCAATTCCCGGTCCATGCCATCAAGATCGATCGCAGCTTCATCCTCCGGATCAGCGAGCACGGGCAGACGGCCGGCCACGGCCTCGACATCGTCAAGACGATTGTCAACCTGGCCCACGACCTGGGCCTGGAGGCGGTGGCCGAAGGGGTGGAGACCGCCGAGCAGTTACTGCAACTGCAGGGCCTGGGCTGCCAGTTCGGGCAGGGCTATCTCTTTGCCCGCCCGCTGGAAACTGAGGCCGCGGGCGCAATGCTGGCGCGGGAAAAGTCTATGCAGTGAGCCGGGGCGGTGGTCGCCCGAGTGGCGATAGACCACACGCCAAGCGGATCTAGCTGGCCGGAATAGTCCGCACGCCATAGCCGTGACATTCAGCACCTGACGCGACCAATTGGAGGATGTTAGTTTGACATGTCAGATGGGTGCAACTCTGGAACTGAGAGATCGTTTGTTCGGGGCCGGCTGAATTGACAAAGGGCAACCTACCAGGCAGACTGGGATTTGGTCGAAGAATCCTGTCTAAAAGGGAGGTTGCCCCATGGCAGGGTCGCACACTTGGAGCGTTTCGGAAAGCGCCGCCGTGCAGCAATTGGGACACTTTGTGCGCGCGCGCCATCAGGCGTGGCACAGCGGCCCGCCGAGCTTCGAACAGTTTGAGCGCGCTTTGCATCAGCAGGTCCTGGCGGTGGAGCGCGAGTTGCTGGCGGCGGAACTGGCGCGCTACGACGTGGACGCGGCCGCCATGGAGGTGGCCGGAGTGCGCTATCAGCCGGTGTGGAGCGACACCGAAACCTACTTGACGGCGGCGGGCGAGGTGCACGGGCCGCGCCATCTGTATCGGCCGGCGGGCCGCAACGCAAAAAGGTATCTTCTCAATAATCCGGGGTAAACATCTGTTCTGGGTATCTTCTCAATAAGTGGGGGTCTTGTCATGGACCAGCCCACGACCAACCCAGGTTGAGCTCTTTTGC
>Ga0163153_10002266_pt1 | contig 28550 bp, 23 predicted proteins | sample OliLakLV19MP6IB1_FD_148629 | JGI IMG/M metagenome (GOLD analysis project Ga0163153, IMG submission 148629) | Freshwater microbial mat bacterial communities from Lake Vanda, McMurdo Dry Valleys, Antarctica - Oligotrophic Lake LV.19.MP6.IB-1 | ecosystem: Environmental > Aquatic > Freshwater >...
ATTCTAAAAGAAAATATCAGTGAAGCTGACTGGGAAACAAAAATCCCAGAAGGAATTGGTGAGATTTTTAAGCTCACAGTAAGCTTGGGTGGAACGCTTTCCGGTGAACATGGAATTGGAATTGCCAAACGCCCCTATATGCCTATCGCGATGAGTGAAGTTAACCTCAACCTAATGCGTGGAATTAAAAAAGTGTTTGACCCGAACGGGATTCTAAACCCCGGAAAGATTTTTTAGCTTAAAGCCACAGATTCACAGATTGTTTCGGAGTTCTTCAATTCTTCGAAAATAAAAATCGGTAAACCTGTGGCTAATTATTTTCTATATCTTATTGCTTGAACGACCGTAACGTTCCAAAATAGTAGTGCAAACCAATCTGTACACCGACTAAAAAATTTGCGCGACCTCCAAAAATATTCGCTGTGTTTCCACTTTTAATAGCGTCTAGCACATCACCGTTGCGCATGTCAGTCAAGCTGTAGTTTGCTCTAATTTGGGTAGATAAAAAAATGTGTTTTGATAAATCTATATCTAAACCAAAAGCTGCTGCTAACTGAAACTCAGTATTCTTAAAATCATTTGCTTCTTTCGTCAATAACTCTTTAGCTGTAGGATTTGGAATGGTATAATTTCCGTTTCCTGAAGCTACGGCTGCCGGAAACTCTTGTTGAATTTCAGCGATATCAACACCTTCAGGAAGTTTATATTCGCCTGCATCTGCTTGAATAGATTCAACTGCTTTTGTTAATATCGATAACTGCGGGCCGAAGTTAAAATTGCCTCTCGCCTTACCACTGCCACCACCCATAAATTTCATCATCAGTGGCAGTTGAAGATATTGTAAATCAATTTTACGTTCACCAGCAACTTTCTCCGCTACGTTAACTAGTTCATAAATCTGCCCTTGATTGGAAAGAATTGATTCTAAGCTAAGCCCAAACTTACGGCCGAAGTCCACTCCAAAAGTAAAGCCAACAGGCGCAGAATTATAGGTGTAAGTAGAGTTATAGCGTGGATCTTCGCTTAACCCCTTATCCAACACAAAGGTTGCATTGTAGGCAGTAGTGGCACCAAGATGGATTTGTGCATGAGCACTCGATCCCGCAAGGATTAAAAAGATGCTTGATAGGGTATAAATTTTCAATCTCATAATAGAATATTTTGGTTTTATTTAGTGGAGGCCTTAATGGTAACCCTCAAAAAACTTCATAAATCTATAAAAAGGTACTTATAACTCTAATTTTTGCTATTGTTGCATTGATATGATCCACGCTAACCCAAACAATCTGCTACGTGTGCGGCATTACCGGAGTATTTGCCTTTAACCTTATAGGTAAGTTTAACATGATACATGTTACCAATGCTACTATGGCCTTGGCGAAGCGTGGCCCGGATTTTCAAGACATTTATTTAGATGAGTTTGTTGCATTGGGTCATCGCAGGTTGTCAATCATTGATACCAGTGCCGCAGCTAATCAACCCATGTCGGATGCATCAAAAAGATTTTACCTTGTATTCAATGGCGAGATTTTTAATTACCGCGAGCTAAAAAAAGAGTTAGAAGACAAAGGGGTTGTGTTTACTACCTCTTCCGATACGGAAGTTTTGTTGAATTTATTTATTCAGGAAAAAGAAAAGTGCCTCAATAAACTCAATGGCTTTTTTGCGTTTTGCATCTACGATAAACAAGAGCAAACTTTTTTTGTTGCTCGTGATCGATATGGAATAAAACCCCTACTCTATCATTTCGATGAAGATAAATTTCTTTTTGGTTCGGAGATGAAGGCCATGATGGAATATGGTCTTGAGAGAGAGATTGATCATGCTTCACTATACACCTACCTACAGCTAAACTACATTCCCGCCCCAGCAACCATTTTAAAAAACATAAAAAAATTACTACCCGGCCATTTCTTAACAATAAGCTATAAGAAATTAGAAACACATTGCTATTACACCATCCCACAAAAAGAAGCCGCATCAAATACATTAAGTTACGAGCAGGCTAAAACAAAACTTGCTGAGCTGCTAGAAGATTCCGTGCAACGCAGATTAATTTCTGATGTTTCATTGGGTGCTTTCCTGAGTGGTGGTATTGACTCTTCTGTGATTGTAGCTTTAGCCTCAAAACACAAACCTGACTTGCATACTTTTTCAATTGGCTTTGCCGATGAAAAGTTCTTCGATGAAACTCACTATGCCAACTTGGTTGCAAAACATTATAAAACCAAACACACCGTTTTCTCACTTACCAACAATGATCTTTTAAGTCATGTAGATAGTGTCTTAGATTCATTAGATGAACCCTTTGCCGATTCTTCGGCTTTGAACGTGAACATCCTTAGCAAGGAAACCCGCAAGCACGCAACAGTTGCTCTTTCGGGGGATGGTGCCGATGAGTTGTTGGCTGGGTATAATAAGCACGCAGCTTTTAATAGAATTATAAACAGAGGTTGGCAAGAAAATTTAATCGGTTCATTAAGTCCTGTTTTCAAATTACTTCCACAATCACGGAACTCCACTTGGGGCAATCGCATAAGGCAACTTAATCGGTTTGCAGAGGGTATGAAGTTGGATAGCAAAGAGCGCTACTGGCAATGGGCTGGCTTTGCTAAAGAATCGGAAGCTCTGACTCTACTTTCAGAAAATTCAAAACAAAAATTTGAAAAGCAGGAGTATGAAAAAAGAAAGCAGGAGCAACTTCGTTTCATTTCACCACAAGAATCAATTCGCGAAATTCTGCTAACCGATATGAATCTTGTTCTACCCAACGACATGCTTACAAAAGTAGATCTGATGAGTATGGCTCACGGACTGGAAGTGCGGGTTCCGTTTTTAGATTATCGGGTAGTAGATTTCATTTTCAGTTTGCCTGATGATTACAAAATCAATCGATCTATCCGGAAAAGAATTTTGCAAGATACCTTTCAGGATGTGCTGCCCGCTGAACTTTACAACAGACCAAAGAAAGGTTTTGAGGTTCCACTATTAAAATGGTTTCGGAATGAATTGAAATCGTTGATTGTAGACGATCTGCTATCTGAAAAGAATATTCGCGAACAAGGAATTTTTGAATACTCTGAAATAGAAAAACTAAAACGACAATTATTTTCAAACAATCCGCAAGATGTTCATGCACGTATTTGGGGCCTAATAGTTTTTCAGTGGTGGTGGAGAAAATATATGAAGTGAGTTTAAAGCTAAGCCATAAGAATGACAAAAAATTAAAACGTAAAGATCGTTAAGGAATTAAGGACATTAAGAGATAATCCTCTTCATCTCTTAATGCTGCTAATGGTAAAAAATAAATAAATCACCCGTAAATCTCATTAAGCAATCCCGCAAGGCGAACACCTGCTTGCAGCATTCTTGTTTTTGCAACGAAAAAATATTTGTACGAATACTGATAGCCAAGATTTGAATTGCCTATATCATAAACCTGAGGTCTATAGCCTACTGATTCCATTGCCCAATCGCGAACGCTAGTGCCTTGCCATTTTTTAATTACGTCTTTTTCAGGGATTATAAAAGAGTTAGCAAGTTCAGTGTAACTTAACTTGGTATCATCAATCATTTCACTATCCCACACCCGATGTAAATTCGAATCGTTCCGAAACCATTTCACTTTAATATTATTACCACCGCGGTCACCCAGCCTGCCCACATGCAACGGTTGATGAAGATCTCCAACCATGTGCACAAGCATTTTTAAATATTCAGTCTCTTGCTTAGCTGTGAGTTTTCCGGATTTCAAATCCTTCGTAAACTTTTCAATCATCATAATTAATTTACCATCCAGCGTTCCACCTTCCACATCTTCGTAGCGTTCGCCATCGGGTATAGTTGTCCAATGCCAATCGGCAGTATAGTTATAGGTAGAATCAGACCGGATTTCATCCATCCAGGTACTGGCCATAGCCAACGACTCACCACTCAAAATCTGCTGAATGCGCTTCTTTGCTTTGTTAGTTAGATATCGTTCAGCAATTAAGCCCGTAGCGCGGTGGCCAGTGGCGCCCCATCCAAATCCATCTGTTAAAACAAGCAAGGCAAATAAGCCAACGATCAGCTTTTTCATATTTACAAATTAATTGACTGCAATATTAAAACTTTCAACCATTCTAAAATTTCTTAACCGTGATAATAACGTTAAATTTGATTCAAACGGTAAACGTTACCGTAATCTACCTGCCCGATAAGTAATTTCTAAAATTCTACAATAGATGCCCCATCGCAAACCATTGCTTCTTAATTTTGATATTAAAGCCCAGCCCGATGAAGTAACCTGCGGGCCTACGTGCTTGCAAGCACTCTATCAGTATTATCAGGATGAGATTGGACTTAAAGAGGTAATCACGGAAGTAAAGAGTTTAAAACGTGGGGGCACCCTTGCGGTAATGCTTGGAAACCATGCGCTTAACCGGGGGTATAAGGCACATATTTATACCTACAATTTGAATGTGTTCGATCCATCGTGGTTTAAGTTTTCGTCACCTAAAATGATCGACTTGCTAAAGCAACAAATGAAAAATAAGATGAAGCGAAAAAAACTTTTGGTTGAATCGAAAGCCTACATCCAATTTCTGGAGGCGGGTGGAAAATTGTATCAAAAGGAATTAAGTGCTGATCTAATTAAAAGTTATTTACTACAATCCACACCTATACTTACAGGCCTAAGCGCAACTTACTTGTATGGTACCCCCAGAGAAATTGCGGAAACAGGAAAATATGACAGCATAAAAGGTGAGCCTGTTGGGCATTTCGTAATCATCAACGGATTTGATGAAGCCACTCAAACAGTTTACATCGCTGATCCTATGCACCAGAATCCACACAAGAGTCAATATTATAGTGTGAACTTCGACCGACTCATAAACAGCATCATGCTGGGCATTGTAACCTATGATGCAAACCTGTTAATTATTGAACCCAAAAAATAGCCTATGCCAAAGTTGATCGTAGTCGATAAGCCCGAACATTGGAAATTTAGTTTACACGATGTAGATGTAATTTCGCCCGAGCAGTATATCACAGAGCCAGCTTTTCAAACTGCTAAAAACTTAAAGGTTCTTAACCTCTGCAAATCGTATCAATACCAAAGCGAGGGCTATTATGTTTCGCTATTGGCTGAAGCGCGGGGACACAAAGTGTTACCCGAAGTTTCCACAATTCAGGATTTACGATTTCCCTCCATCTTACGCGATGATTCACTTGACTTTGATGAATTGATTCAAAGTACCTTTAAAAATGAAACTACCGATCGGATTGAGTTCAACATTTATTTTGGCTTTACTCAATCAGAAAATTTCAATCGACTAGGTCATCAATTATTTCAGATGGTGCAGGCACCCTCCTTGCGGGCAGTATTCTCAAAGAAGACTAAATGGACGCTACGAAAAATAAGTCCGATCAGTTTGAATGAAGTTCCTGATGAAGATAAACCCACGTTGGTGCAAGGTCTTGAACGATACCTCCTACGTAAGCGTGATTTCAGGCCCGACAAAAAGAAATACGATTTAGCTATTTTAATTAATCCGAATGACAAGAACCCACCATCAGATGATCGTGCGTTAAAACGTTTTTATCGGGCAGCGTTAGAAGTAGGATTTAATACTGAGTTTATCACTAAAAATGATTTTGATCAGATCATTCAATACGATGCACTCTTCATTCGTGAGACTACGAATGTAAACCACCATACTTTCCGTTTTGCCAAAAAAGCTGAATCGCTAGGGCTTGCCGTTATTGATGATCCTGAATCAATTTTAAAGTGTACGAACAAAGTCTATTTGCACGAACTGCTCACCTCAAATAAAATCTTAACTCCAAAAGCCTTTGTGATAACAGAAGATAACTGTGAACAGTTAGAAAGTAAAATGGCTTTCCCTTTTATTCTTAAACAACCGGACGGAGCTTTCTCAAAAGGGGTATTCAAAATTGAATCAGCCGAAGAGTTTAAAAAAGTAAGAGAAAGTATGTTTGAAAAATCAGATTTACTGATCGCACAAGAGTTTTTACCAACTTCCTTCGATTGGCGCGTGGGTATTATTGATGGGCAGGTGATTTACGTATGTAAATACTTTATGGCTACAAAGCACTGGCAGATTGTGAATTGGAGTGCTAAGAAACAATCGCAAGAAGGTGAAGTAGAGAGTATTCCTGTTGATCAAGCGCCATCAGGATTATTAAAGACTGCTCTTAAAGCCACTTCATTAATTGGTAAAAGTTTGTATGGCGTGGATATGAAAGAGATTGATGGAAAATTCTATGTGATAGAAATCAACGACAATCCCAACATAGATGCAGGTATTGAAGATAAAATTTTAAAAGAACGGCTGTATGAAATTATTATGGAAACGCTATTAACTAAAATTAAAGCCATAAAATGACACCCTATCATTTATTTCAAGGCTACGGCATTGAGTTGGAGTACATGATTGTTCATAAAGATTCATTAAATGTAATGTCTATTGCCGATGAACTTCTTAAACATGAACTGGGTATTATTGGTAGCGACTTTGAAAATGGTGTAATCACCTGGTCGAACGAACTAGTGATGCATGTAATCGAAATAAAGACGACTAAGCCCGAATCAGATTTAGAGCAGGTTGAAAAAGAATTCGCGAAAAATATTAGTCGCATAAATACTGTTCTTGCTAAATGGAACGCCATGTTATTGCCATCAGCTGCGCATCCGTTGATGAATCCTTTTGCGGATACAAGACTGTGGCCGCACGATAATAATGAAGTCTATTCTCTTTATGATAAAATCTTTAACTCGAAAGGCCATGGCTGGTCTAACCTACAGAGTACACATTTAAACTTACCTTTTCATGGTGATGAAGAATTCGCCAAACTTCATGCTGCCATCAGATTAATACTTCCGCTGCTGCCCGCCCTTTGCGCCAGCTCACCCATTCTCGATGGAAAAGTTTCGGGTATGCTTGATACGCGTTTGCTTTATTATAAAACTAACCAAGCCAGGATTCCGGTTATTACCGGAAAAATTATTCCAGAAGAAGTTTATACCCATAGTGAGTATAAGGAGATAATCTACACACCTATTGTTGAAGCTATTGAGGTTCATGATTCTGAAAAAATTCTTGATACAATTTCTGAAAAAATTCTTGATCCAATTTGGGTTAATTCCCGAGGAGCAATTGCACGTTTTGATCGAGGCTCAATAGAAATTCGGGTGATGGATATTCAAGAATGTGCAGCCGCGGATGTTGCTATTGTAAATACGGTTATTGAAACACTTAAACTTTTGACAAATGAAGTATTCACTTCATTAAATGCCCAAAAGAAACTGAGCACTGAAATGCTGGCTACACTTTTTGATCAGTCTGCCGTCACTGGTCTAGCTACTCCAGTTGACGATAAAGATTTTCTAAAAGCTTTTTATCTGAGTTCATCGGCAACTATAAAAGAAATCTGGCAACATATTCTAAAACATATTCCTGCCGAGAATTATACTGAATCAACGAGAAGTTTAATTCTTATTATTTTAGAGCAAGGATGCTTATCAGAGCGAATTGTTAAAAGCCTGCGGCAAGATCATTCCGAGAAAAATATTCTTTCCATTTATCAAAAGCTTAGTATTTGTCTGGCTGAAAACAAATTGTTTATTCCCTAATGTTTAAATCCATTATTCTGAGTTGTGAACATGCGGGTAATGAAGTGCCTGATAATTTAAAATATTTGTTTAAGGACGAACCGGAAATTTTAAATACCCATCGCGGCTGGGATCTTGGTGCGTGGAAGTTGGCTCAGTTTCTTTCAAAGAAGTTGAATCTTGACTTATATGGTTATCATACCACACGACTATTAATTGAAGCAAACCGTTCGCTGGATAGTCCTCAATTATTTTCTGAGTACTCCAACAAATTATCAAATTCCGAAAAAGAAAATTTGATAAGTACCTTTTATCAACCATATCGGGGTAAAATAAGAAAATTTGATAAGTACCTTTTATCAACCATATCGGGATAAAATTCAGCAACAGATAGATCAATCTGCCAAGCCTGTTTTACATTTATCCATTCACTCTTTCACCCCTATTTGGAATGGCGTTGAGCGGGATGTTGATATCGGAATTTTGTTTGATCCCAATCGGACGCTCGAAAAAGAATATTGTGAGCAGTTAAAACTTACTTTCGAAAAGAAACTACCAAATCAATCTATAAAACTTAACGAACCCTATAAAGGAACCGATGACGGATTTACAACCTGGCTGCGAAAACGATATCCTGATAAAGAATATGCGGGCATTGAATTAGAAGTCAATCAGAAATACGCCACGCACCTTTCATCTATTCAACAAGAAATATTTGAGGCAATTGAGGCTTCGCTTAAATAAGCAAAAATTTATTCTTACTTTTCTATTGTATGAATCGGCTTAAAGCATGGGTCAGGGCATTCTTTAGTTTATCTCGAAGAGAAACCCGTGGCTTTTTGATTCTGCTTCCTTTGATGATTTTAAGCGTTTTTATTACTCCAGCCTACCATTGGTGGAAATCAGGACAACCGCGCGACTTTACAAAAGAAAACCTGAAATTGGATAGTTTGCTTGCCAACTGGCAATGGAAAGAAAAATCAGACAGCATCCGGATAGAAAAAACTCTATTCGAATTTAATCCCAACACGGCAACGAAAGATCAATTAATCGAACTTGGATTTTCGGTAAGTCTTGCCAATCGTATTGATAATTACCGTGCTAAAAACGGAAAGTTTATAATTAAATCTGATCTAAAGAAAATCTATGGAATGGATTCAAACGTATATGCTCAGGTATACACATATATCGATCTACCATCTCAAAAACTCATCATTACAAAAGACAAAAACGTATTGCCAGAAAAATCTCTGTCAGTAACTAAAGAAAAATTTGATCTCAATCTAGCTGACACTGCTCAACTGATACGCATTTATGGAATTGGAAGTAAATTATCTCAACGAATTATTAAATACAGAAATTCGTTGGGTGGCTTTATTTCAATGAATCAACTAAAAGAAGTTTATGGGTTGGATTCCGTTGTTGTTAAGGAATTAAATAAAAAAGTATTCATTGATGATGAATTTCAACCTGTCGCGCTATCAATCAATACAGTAAGTGAAAAAGAATTAGCTGCTCATCCATACATAAAATACAATTTAGCGAAAGCGATTACCACTTACCGCTTCCAACATGGTAACTTTAGTTCTTTGGAATTCCAACATGGTAACTTTACTTCTTTAGAAGAAATTAAGAAAATAGCCTTGGTAGATGAGGCGTTCTATACTAGAATAAAACCTTATCTTACCGTAAATCCATAGCGTGGCCGACCTTATTCAAACTAAAAAATTACTCACCTCATTTCTGCGAAGGCTCACAAACCTATCGGGTAATAACCGGTCATTATTTTTAGCCAAACTTACATCCGATCAGTTTATTGATGTGCAGGAATTGAGTCAGCTGAATGGTGAAACCGCCTTTTCTATTATTCAGGCGCTTATTTCTGAAAAGCAAAAATCAATTTGCCCGGTGTTGGATGCGCGTATGGAAGCGGCTAATGAGGCTAGCAAAAAATTAAAAAAATTACAACGCCTCGATCAGTTTATCTTTGAAGAACGGGGTTCGCAGGATTTACATGTGGGCTGGCCTATCGTTCAGGGAAAATTTAATGATGGCACGCTGGTGCGCTGCCCACTCCTGTTCTTTCCGGTAACACTAAAAACTCACAACAACAATTGGATCTTAGAACCTCGCGAAGAAGCCGGGATCACATTTAATAAATCATTTCTTCTCGCATTCGCTTACTTCAACAAAGTAAAAGCAAATGAAACCTTGCTTGAAGAAACGTTTGAAGACATTGATCGCGAAAGCACTTCCTTTAAAACCGCGCTCTATCAAATGTTACAGAAAAGCGAATTGGAAGTGCACTTTAATCCAGATAACTATCGTGATGAATTAACTCCTTTTGTCAACATAAAGCGTGAAGAGTTTGAGAAGGGTTTGAAAAACGGTGAGTTAAAATTATTCCCTAAAGCTGTATTGGGAATTTTTCCACAAGCCGGGTCTTATCTCGTACCGGATTACATGCATCTTTTGGAGCATGAAGAAATTCAGGATCTGGAAGATTTTTTTCAAAAGCGATCAACTGATCTTTCGAAAGGCGAAAAACAAATTTTTCTTAATGATATAAAGGAAGAAAAAGTCTACACTGTTTTTCCACAAGATGTTTGGCAGGAGAACGCATTGAAAGCAGTTAAGCTTGGTCATTCCTTGGTTGTTCAAGGTCCGCCTGGCACTGGCAAGTCGCAATTAATTTGTAATCTGATTGCCGATGCTATGGCTTCTGGAAAGCGTGTGTTGGTGGTTTGCCAAAAACGTGCTGCGCTCGATGTGGTGTATTCCCGCATGAAGTCTCACCACTTAAGTGACTACTTAGGATTGGTGCATGACTTCAAAAATGACAGACGTGAAATCTTTCAAAAAATAGCTCGACAAATTGAACGGGTTGATGAATACCGATCCCGAAACATTAGTTTGGACTCCATTCAATTAGATCGCAAGTTTTTGCAAATTAGTCATCGCATTGATCAGATTACAGAAGAGCTTGAAGAATTTAAACATGCACTGTTCGATGTAACTGAATGTGGCGCTACCATCAAACAACTTTATTTACAATCTGAGCCAAACAAAGAAATCATTAACTTGAAACAAGAGTTTCAACATTTTAAGTTTGATACCCTTCAGGACTTCTTGCGAAAGCTAAATGCCTATGCACATTATGCGGTAAATTTTTACCGTAACGATTATCCCTGGAAAGGCAGAAAATCATTCAGCAATCACTCGGCTACAGATCAAACTCAGATAAAGAAATCAATTCAGGAAGTAAGTCAATTTTTTAATACACTTTCGGAAGCGCTAATAACAAATTTTGGAACCCGATTGGATTGGGAGCAGTATGAAGCATTGACGGAAGCAAATGTTGAGATCAAAGAAATCAAAACGCTAATCGATCATGAAGCTTCCTACCTCTACTTTCAAAGCATGGTTTCCGAAACCGATGAAGAGACCAGTGCTCTTTGGCTATCGAATGTAGAAAAGAATTTGATGGACTGTTTTGCCGGTGATGGATTGGAAGCCCATGCTTCAGCCAATCAACTGGGCAATTTGCAGAAGGCATTGTATCGAAGCATGGAGTCGCGCAGAAGTTTAATCGGGCTCATTCGATGGGAATTATTTTCAAAAGATAAATTTTTAATCAAGCGCATTCTTGTAGCCAATGAGTTGGAAAGCAACAAAGCCGGTTTTAAAACTTTAGAGCGCAGACTTGATAGTCGATTAAACTTCGAACACAACCTCTCCAAACTAAAAGCCAAACTTTGGGTAAAAAGAGTACCTGAAACGCTAATTCAAAAAGAATTCATTCAATGGTTTGCCGACCAGCATTTTGCCATTGAAGCCAAATTAAATTTCAGTAGCATTCGCGGAATAAAAAATATTATAAATCCTGCTAAGCTCTCTTTAGGGGAATTTATTTCAAAGATTGATACGCTAATAGACTTGCTTGCTTCCTTACCTGCTACAAAGAGTTTATGGTTAAACTATCTTACTCCTGCACAAATTAATTCTATCACCCAGCAGCCCGGTTTTTCGCAGCACCTTATAGATTCATTAAAAGAAGATTTTGATGCGTTGTGTGAATTCGATCGACTTACAGAAAGTCTTTCTGCAGATGAGCGTTCAATTCTTGGTAAACTTCACGATCACGAAAAAAATTGGAACGAACTTAGTTTGAGAGATTTGTTTGTCAATAGTCTGAGTCTGGCGTGGATTGATCACCTCGAAGCAAAAAAACCAGAACTTAGAATGATCTCTTCTGGGAAAATGTCTTTACTAGAAAATGAGTTGCGCGATCTGCTCAATGAGAAAAACGGAATCAGTGAAGAAATTATTTTGTTGCGTGCGCGCGAAAAAGTGGTTGATGAATTGAAGTTCAACAGGTTGAATAATCGGGTAACGTATCGTGATCTATTACACCAGGCTAAGAAAAAGAAAAAGATTTGGCCACTGCGCAAAGTTCTGGCTGAGTTTGAAGAAGAAATCTTTAAACTTATCCCATGCTGGCTTGCTTCACCTGAATCTGTCTCGGCCATTTTTCCAATGAAAGAACTTTTTGATCTTGTTATTTTTGATGAAGCCTCGCAATGTTTTGCCGAGCGAGGCATACCGGCTTTGTATCGCGGCAAGCAAGCCGTTGTTGCGGGCGACTCCATGCAATTAAAGCCGGGAGACTTCTATCAATCGCGGTGGCAGGAAGAAGACGAAACTCAACCCGATGCTGAAATTGATTCGCTGTTGGAGTTAAGCAGTCGTTATTTATTGCAAGTACAATTACAAGGTCACTATCGTAGTAAGTCATTGGAGTTGATTGATTTCTCGAATCGACATTTTTATAATGGTAATCTACAACTGCTACCCGACATGCAGGAGATGAATGCGAACAAACCTTGCTTGCAATATGAAAAAATTGAAGGTCATTGGATAAACAACACCAACCCAGAAGAAGCTTTACATGTTGCAGCCTTAGTCTCAAAGCTGATTCATGAAAATTCAGAAAAAGAAATTGGTGTAGTGACTTTTAATGCGCCACAGCAATCGCTTATCATGGACATGATTGAAAAAATAGTTGGGCACATTCCCCCTACTCTCTTTGTAAAGAATATTGAAAACGTGCAAGGCGATGAACGGGATATTATTATTTTTTCGGTTGGCTATGCACCTGATGAAAAAGGAAAAGTAGCAGCTCAGTTCGGAAGTTTGAATTTAGCGGGTGGTGAAAACAGATTAAATGTTGCTGTAAGTCGCGCTCGCGAAAGAGCCATTGTAGTAACCAGCTTTTGGCCCGATCAACTGCATGTAGCGGATACGTTAAATGAAGGACCGAAACTCCTCAAACTCTATCTTCAATTTGTACTCGATGTTTCAAAAGGTCAGTATGAACCGTTCGCTAAACCAATCACAACTAAAAAGACTTCCTTTAATTTAAAAGAAGAAATCAAAGAATGGGCAAAAGGAAAGTGGCCGGAATATAAAGTAGAAGAAAACAGACTTCCTTTCTACGATCTTACCATAGAACTTAATAACCGAAAGTTAGGAGCGGTACTCACTGATGATAACTTCTATCTTCAAAGCTTAAGTGCAAAGTCGGACCATGCATTAACACCGCACTTATTAGAATTAAAGAATTGGCCGTTCCTCCGTGTCTACAGTCGCAACTACTGGCAAGACCCGGATAAGTTTTTTAATGAGATTAGTAAGTTTTTAAATCGTTGATAGAATAATTACTAAGTCTGATCACCCATTCACAAAAATTAGAATTGATATTATACTTGGATTGAAAATCCTAATCATCATGGTTCGACATTGCAAATGTCGAACAGCCAATGGTAATAGCGAACTCCCCGATTGTTCACTAAAGCCTTATACGCCATCGCTCCTAATTAAAGTTTGAGTAACTTTGAAAACATGGATATGTTTCTTTTGTTTTCGGTTTTAATTACCCTTGCCGCGGTTTTTTCCTAAATCAATATCCGGTTCATTAAACTACCCTCGGGCATCAGCTTAATGCTGATGGGGTTGGTGGTGTCAATAGGATTAATTTCTATTGGAAAGCTTTCTCCGGGTTTTACTCAGTCCATTAAGGATAGTTTATTAGCGCTGGATTTCTCAGAATTTATTCTCGGAATAGTCTTAATCTTTTTACTTTTTGCGGGTTCGCTGCATGTTAAGCTTGACGATATTAAGGCATCTGCCAAAAGTATTTTCAGCTTCGCTACAATCGGCACGCTTATCTCAACCTGTTTAATTGAAACGCTTGCCTTTTTTCTACTGCCATTCATTGGCATTGAGGCTCCATTCCTTGCATGCCTACTTTTTGGCGCACTGATTTCACCAACAGATCCAATAGCCGTGATAGGTATTTTAGGAAAAAGTAATTTATCAAAATCAATTGAAACCAATATTGTAGGCGAATCTTTATTCAATGACGGAATTGGTGTAGTCGTTTTTATTACGCTGTTGGGAATTTCTTCGACAGGATTAGAAAACATGAGCGTCTCCTCCATTGGTATTCTGTTTGCCCAAGAAGCGATTGGCGGTTCGTTGGTCGGGCTCGCTATTGGCTACCTTGGTTTTAAACTGATGAAATCCATAGACGATTTTCAATCTGAAATTTTAATATCCCTGGCCATGGTTATGGGCGGCTATTCTTTGTGCAGCGCTATTCATGTTTCAGGTCCGCTCGCTATGGTAGTTGCTGGTCTATTTACCGGAAACAAGGGAAAGAATGAAGCGATGTCCGACATTACTATGGACTACCTATGAAAGTTTTGGGAAGTTTTAGAAAGTATATTGAATGCAGTCCTTTTCATGCTAATCGGACTTGAAATGGTGATTGTGCATTTACAATTCAACTATCTGTTGGTTGGCCTTGCATTGGCTATCTCACTTGTGGTAGCCAGATACATCTCACTCGTATTGCCAACATTCCTTTTTGGTCTTCATAAGAAATTTAAAAAAGGGACGCTGATCATCATGTCTTGGGGCGGACTTCGTGGTGGCATCTCCATTGCCTTAGCTCTTTCGTTACCGACAGAATCTCAGCGCGAAGTTTTTGTACCGATAACTTTTATAGTGGTGTTCTTTTCAATTGTGGTGCAAGGATTTACCATGGGTAAGTTGATTAAACGTATAGGAAATTAGTTCACATCATAATTCTGCTCTATCTTTTAGTTGGTAAGTTGATTAAACGTATAGGAAATTAGTTCACATCATAATTCTGCTTTATCTTTTAGTTTTTGCCCCTTTTGCTGTAGGTTATTACAAAAATCGAATAGCTGGCAATTTGTATGATGCCAATTAAAATCCGCCTTCCATCATATTATCGGCCAATCTAATTCATTAAGTTAGCAACGCGTTTATAAAATCCTTACTTTCCAAAAAACTTAGTTCAACCCATGAGAAAGATTTTATTTATTCTTTGCCTTTGTGCCACAACCCCTCAGGCTCAGTTAACTATTGAATCAACCGGGTGTGCAAAAAATAGATCATAGTATTATTGAAGGCGTCAGACCTCTATTATTTTTCTCTTAGCGGTAAGACGCCTTTTAACATAACCAAATTACCTATGAAACATCTACTAATCCTTTTTATTCCGATTGCATTGTTCAGTTGCGCTGGCTCAGATGACGAAACACCTCAAACTGAAGTTTATTCACTGCTTGGGCTAGAATATTATGCGCCTACCGATGTCAATCCAAAATTGGATAGCAACCTTACTGTGGCAAAGAAAAATTTTGAAGTCGATACTTCAGAAGAAAATTACATCTGGTTGGGCAGGCGCACTGCCTACCTCACTCGATATAATGAAGCCATTAAAATTTTTAGTGAAGGGATTGAAAAATTCCCAAACTCATATAAGTTGTATCGTCATCGGGGGCATCGGTATATTTCTCAACGAAAGTTTGATGCCGCCATTGCTGACTTTAATAAAGCTGTTGTGTTAATGCGAGGCGCCCCAATTGAAATTGAACCGGACGGTCAACCTAATAAGCTAAACAAACCTCTATCCACAACACAATTTAATGTGTGGTATCACCTTGGTCTTGCACATTACCTTAAAGAAGAGTTTGAAGAAGCGGAAAAAGCTTATTTGCAATGCCTGGCCGTTTCGGATAATGACGACTTGATAACCGCCACGGTGGATTGGCTTTACATGACCTATCGAAGAATGGGAAAAGAAGCAGAGGCTAAGCAAATACTGGAAAGGATAACACCCGATATGACGATCATTGAAAATGATTCTTACCTCAAGCGGCTCAACATGTATAAAGGGTTGTTGCCTGTCGACTCTGTTTTGAATGTGAACAGTAACACTGTTGATGTTGATCTGGCCTTAGCAACCCAGGGTTATGGCGTAGGCAATTGGTACTTATGTAATCACGACACAGTGAGTGCCATTACTATTTATGAAAAAGTAGTTGGCGGAAAACATTTTTCTGCCTTTGGCTTTATTGCTTCCGAAGCTGATTTGGCCAGGTTGAGATAAGTCATTGGTCAAACTCATTTTTATCTTAACTTTGCGCCTCCTAAACTATCCCGGTAGTTCATGGTCTCATAGTTCAATGCCCGCCCGATCCGAACTAAGAAAATCTGTCCGATACGGAATAATCCGGATCGTTCGGGCGGGGATAGAATACTTGCCTGCCAACAGGCAGGGAAGTTTCCTAAACTTTTGATCCGGGTTCCCTGCGTGACGCAGTCAGGCAGGGATTCCGATCCTCACTAACATGCCTGCATTACACCAATTAAAATTGCAACTGATAGCAGCTCGTGGCGATAATCAGATTGGCCAAACTCATTTTTATCTTAACTTTGCGCCTCCTAAACTATCCCAGTAGTTCATGGTCTCATAGTTCAATGGATAGAATAGAAGTTTCCTAAACTTTTGATCCGGGTTCGATTCCCGGTGAGACTACATGTTTTTTGCTTACGTTGTCCGAAGCATCAATACTAATTATTTTTATAAAGGTCACTGTCAAAATCTTAAAGAAAGATTGAAGCAGCACAATTCTGGAATGACCGAATCAATCAGAAAATACATTCCTTTCGAACTGGCTTACAAAATGAGCAGAATACATTCACTTTCTATCTTGGATAATAACGATTCCAGTAATTAGGATTGAACTTGATCATGTTCAGCATGACTACTTGATCTTTCTCGGTAAGTTTCTTGGGACTATTAAGTTCCATATCAGTTATCCTGACCTCGTTAGACATAATGATAGGAATGTTTTTTTTGTTGATTCTTAAGTACCCTGTACGATGCCCCTTTAGAAAATACGGAAAATATTTATCTCCAATTTTCTTATAGTCTACCTCATAATCGTGAACGAGCGTAAATTGATGTTTAACAACCGCGTTGGTATTTGTTGTAATGAATATTTTACCGTGGTAGTTTCCCTCATTGGCACTTGCTTTTGTAACTTTATTGAAATTACGTAACAGTTTATAATCGATTATAAATACTGAGTCGCCTTCGTACATGGTTATTCCTTGATACTTAAATTCAAAATCGGAAAGAAATTCTAAATTGAAAATACCAATTTGACGATTATTGAGAAGTAGATCAGCAGTTTGTATCTCCCAAGATGGTAGGTAACCAAAATTTATCGAAGCTAGTGGATCACTTCCTGTTTCACGCTTTTCAGTTACTTTGAAAAACCGCTTCCTCGAAGACCCATATCCCTCATAGTATCCTGTCATGATGCTTTCGACTTGATACTGAGCTTCTACCCCAGTCTGAATTGGCACCGTTATGACAGAATACATTTCAGTACTAAAATTGGATTGAGGATAATTTTTATTCACTTTAGTAATTACATCTCCAATAATTTCTGTTGGATTTGGTAGGGCCGCACTGACTGTAATCTCGTCAAGATAAATGACTTCTTGTTCTAATCGAATTTGGAATAACCTATTCAACGAGACTAAGCTATCCAGCTTAAACCACTTTTCTTTGTAACCAATACAAGATACTCTAACTTGATCAGTAAGATGAGACTGCTCAATGAATAATTGGAATGATCCATCAATTAGTGATGCAGTTCCGACATTAGAGTCAGAGATCGTTAGGTTTACATAGGGAATAGGTTCATCTGAACGTATATCCGTCACGCGTCCTCGCAGCAGGCTTTGAGCACATAAAAAATTGATTGGACAAGTAAAAACGATGATCAAAAATGTGATTGTTAGTGATTGATAATTTTTCTCCGTCATAATGAATTTGCTTTATGAAATTATAAGTTTTCACTAGCGCTGCGTTGTTTTTACGTTTAGTTCTTTCAAATGCTTGACAGCCTTGCGTTTGCGCGCGTCTTAGGTTGGCGTTGATTTGAAATTTTTCCTGCGTTCTTTATGCAAAATACTGAAAATGAACCAAGGAAAGATGGTCTTCTCGCAAGTCATGGATTTTGCCAGCCAGGATGTTTTTAAAAATATTGTTTCTCGTTATAAAGGAAATTATAAGTCCAAGGACTTTTCAAGTTGGAAACATTTTCTTTGCCTGTCCTTCGGACAAATAATCCATCGTGAAAGCATGAGTGATGCAATGCTCTATTTGAAATTAAATTCTACAAAACTATTCCATCTTGGAATTGGAAAAGCTTTTGACAAGTCTACGGTCTCACGAGCAAACGAAAATCGAAACTGGAGGATTTTTCAGGATTTCGGGTTAAAACTTATAAGCCAAGCTAAAGATTTGTACAAAGGTTCTACTCAACTTGATTTTGATTTGGAAGGAAACATTTTTGCACTGGACTCAACAACGGTTGACTTGTGCGTTGATATTTTTTGGTGGGCCACTTTTCGCTCAACGAAATCAGCGATAAAAATCCATACCCTTTTAGATTGCAAAACATCCATTCCTGAATTCATTTTTATTTCAGAAGGCGATGTTCACGATGTTAATATCTTAGACAAGGTCGCTATCAAAAGAGGCTCTTATTACATAATGGATAAGGCCTATATTGATTTTGAGCGCCTGCATTCAATTCATTCAGAGAAAGCATTTTTTGTTGTCCGCGCAAAAGAGAATCTTCAATTTACACGGATCAAATCCAAACCGGCAAACAAAGAAAAGAATATCCTATGTGGTCAGGAAATAAAACTCAAGGGATTCTATAGCGGCAAAAATTATCCCGAAAATCTCAGGAGGGTAAAATTTTATGACACCGAATTTGACAGGACTTTTGTTTTCCTAACAAACAACAATAAAATTGGTGGTCATACAGTTGCAAAACTTTATAAAAGCAGGTGGTCTGTGGAAATATTTTTTAAATGGATCAAGCAACACTTGAAAATCAAATCCTTTTGGGGACAAAACGAAAACGCAGTAAGGTCTCAAATATGGGCTGCTATTTCTTCGTACGTGATTGTCGCCATTGCGAAAAAACAATTAAATATACCCAACTCTCTTTACGAAATTTTACAATACATTAGTATTGCCCCATTCGAAAAAACACCGATGTCGGAAACATTCACAATTGAAAAATGGCAAAAAACCAAAGAGAGAGAGTACCCTCATCTTGAAATTTTCTAAATTAGACGCAACGCTAGTGATAAGTTTTATTCATTAAATTTAATAAAAATGGTTGATAAATGTTGCTGCATATTCTAACAGTTTTTTTAAGGGTTTTTTTACGGAACAAGGTTCACTATTCGCTTGTCTTATGCGGACTAGTCATTGGATTTAGCTGCTTTATAATCATGGGTACCTACGTGACAGACATGTTAAATTATGACAGCTATCAGAATGCCGATCGCATATATCGTGTGAGCCTTTCGATTGAATCCGATGGAGCCAAGGAGGATATCGCATATTCTGATATAAATATTGGACAAAGACTGAAGGAACTTGTTCCCGAGGTTGATGAGACCGTTGGCATAGGAAAAATGAGTGGCTCACAGGTAATTGAATTGGACAATCAGGTCTTCTTCGAATTGGGACTTATAAAAGCCGAACCAACTTATTTTTCGATTTTCAAACATCAATGGCTTGAAGGATCCGCTGACAATGCGTTAGCAGATCCAAATTCTATTGTATTGACAAAGGCTCTGGCTTACAAGATTTTTGGTGATGAAGATGCTATGAGCAGGGACCTAATAATTAATGATGAAGCATATACTGTCAAGGGCATTATTGAAAACATTCCATCAAATACCCATTTCAAGTTCAGTGGAATCCTTTCAACACAAACATCGTTCATTGGACATGAAGTTGGTTTTGAGGATTTTTGCTACACGTATTTTAAGCTTAGTGAGTTTGGTGATATCTCTACCGTTGAAAGAAAACTCGATACCATCTATAAAGATTTTGTTGAATCTGCATTTGCCGAATTAAATAGCACAGCGGAGTATCAGGTTGAACCACTAAAGGAAATTCATTTCGGAGGTCAAAAACTTTTTGATTTCCCGAAATACGAGAAAGCTAATCTTTTTGTCTTCGTTGGAATCGCATTCTTAATATTGGCTCTTTCAGCGATGAATTTTATAAATATGTCATTGTCTCACTACTTAACCAGAGGCAAGGAAATTGGTATGAAAAAAATACTCGGCCTGAGTAAGATCGATGTCTTTAGTCATTTTTTCTTTGAGGGAATATTAACAACAACGTTGGCTTTAGCAGCCTCGATACTCATTTTCTCGATCATTGCTCCGTGGTTAAATATTGAATTCGGAATCATGCTTACACTAGGTGAGATGTTGTTGAGCGGAGTTGGGATTGTTTTGATAGTCATATCATTATTTTTTCCATTCGTTACAGCAAGTATCACCACAATTCGGCTGCGTAGTTCATCGATTCAAGGTGAGCTTGGTGAGTTTAGATATTCCCAGTCAAGGAGCTATTTAGTACGAGCAATCACCGTTATACAGATTGCATGCTGTTCATGTTTGCTGATTTGCTCTTTGATTGTAAGGAATCAGGTGGAATTGCTCTTGGGGAAAGACCCTGGATACGATGTAAAAGGTATCGTTGTGATTGACATTCCAACTCACTTTGAATTAAATCAAGTGAAGGCATTTAGCTCAAAACTCAAAGTGCTTCCATCAATCATTGAAACTAGTGTTGTTGATGGTCATTCTGTTCCTGGAGGGAACGTGAGTGTAGAAATTTTCGAACTGACGACCAAAGAAGGGCAGACGACCAAAATAATTGAATGCATAAATGTTGAGTCAAACTTTATCCAACTTTTTGATTTGAAGCTACTTGAAGGCCGGAGGTTTAATTTGGAGGATAACGAGCATGGTGCCGTTGCAATAGTAAATGAAGCAATGGTGCGATCCCAAGGGTGGACTCAGCCATTGACAGAGACGGTGAATTATAAATATATTGATCCCGATTTAAAGATTCGTGTGGTTGGAGTGGTTGAAAATTTCTTTTTAAAGGGGCTGAATAGTCCGATCCAACCGCTTATTATTTTTTTGAGACCACAACCACCTTTTAAGGTGATTGCCAAATTAGGAAGCCATTTTTCTCCAGAAATCAATCGTGAAATTGATGCAGTAAGTGAGGAGATATTTTCTCATATCGGGTTGAGTAAATCTCTACTTGATGACAATCTGAAATCGCAGCTAGCAAATGAGACGATTTTGCACAGGCTATTGCTTTCATTTGCGATAAGCTTGACCCTTATTTCAGTGATGGGGCTATATGGGGCTACTGCATTAAGCGTGATGCGTCAGTTGAAAAAATTCGCGATTAGGAGAGTTGTTGGTGCCTCTAGTTTCTCAATTTTTATGCTTGCATGTAAAATGGAATTAGTGTCTATTGCAATTGGAATATTTATATCGGTGCCGATCAGCTATGTTGCGATGAGTAGATGGTTAACGACCTTCAGTAATAAAACACCTATAACCTCGAATGATTTCTTGATCCCTATGTTGGTTATTATGAGTGTCGGTATCATTGCGACATCATTTAATGCGATTAAAGGTGTGCGATCCAGTGTCCTCGAATCGATTAACAGGCAGGAGTAATCCTTCTTTTTAGACTTAAGCTACATAATGGATCGCAACAGTTTTATAGGAGTGTAAGCTCGCCAGGTTTACATTGAAGTATTAACACAAGTCAATCCATTTCCAACTTTAAAGAAAATAATTGTATTCTCCGTATTCGTTGGACCGAACTCTGTTGGGCTTGCTTAACCTCTTCAAACTAGTTTCAGATAAACTTAAAAAATATAACGGCATCTTCTGTTACTTATGACAAAAATTGGTGACTATATTAGTGCGCCACTAATACTTCAAACATAATCTAACACCATCAAATTCTTTTCGGGTGACATTTTCAGACCAATCAGCTTTACGTTTATTCTAATATTTTCCTAAAGGTGAATGGCGCGATAAAATCATAGTGAGAATATTAGAGACGCCTATAATTGAATACTTCTAATGGTCTGAAACTTAATCAAATCTTGAATCAAAAGGTTCGATGTGTGGGATCTCAGGTCTACATGTTTTTTGCTTACGTTGTCAGAAGCATCAGTACTAATTATTTTTATAAAGGTCACTGTCAAAATCTTAAAGAAAGATTGAAGCAGCACAATTCTGGAATGACCGAATCAATCAGAAAATACATTCCTTTCGAACTGGCTTACTTTGAAACTTTTGAAACCCGAGGAGAGGCTATTGCAAGAGAAAAGTATTTTAAAAGTGCAGCGGGGCGAAGATTTTTAAAATCAAAGATTAATTAAGATTTCATAGTTCAATGCCCGCCCGATCCGAACTAAGAAAATCTGTCCGATACGGAATCATCCGGATCGTTCGGGCGGGGATAGAATACTTGCCTGCCAACAGGCAGGCAAGTTTCCTAAACTTTTGATCCGGGTTCCCTGCCTACGTGACGCAGTCAGGCAGGGATTCCCGGTGAGACTACCACAACAACATCGAGACTAAACTTTCGTATAAGTTCCCTGCCCGACTGAAGTCATTCAGGTGGGGATTCCTGTCGGGGCTACATAATAGTGGTTTTGGTAATCATTCTCCCACGTGATCTATATCACCATTTAAATGTTGATAATCGTTATACCTTTGAGTTTGTGGTGCTAGATAAATAAGAACCATCTTTGCCTATGGAATTTATTGATTACTATAAGATATTGGAAATTGATAAGAACGCTTCCGCAGATCAGATAAAGAAAGCCTATCGCAAACTTGCCCGCAAGCTTCACCCCGATCTGAATCCCAACGACAAAGAAGCCCAAAAAAAATTCCAACAAATAAATGAAGCTAACGAAGTATTGAGCGACCCTGAAAAGCGGAAGAAGTATGACCAATATGGAAAGGATTGGCAACATGCCGAACATTTTGAGCAAGCAAAGCAAAATCAATCCCGGCAAGGGTTTAATGCGGGGCAGAACTTTGGTGGCGGACAAGGCTTTTCAGGTGAAGGCGATTTCTCCAGCTTCTTCGAATCTATGTTTGGTGGCTCAGGTCGTCAAAGTCAAACGAAATTTCGTGGGCAAGATTTTCATGCTGAGTTACAGCTTTCGCTTGTCAATGCCATGGTAACGCACCAACAAACACTTACCGTAAATGGAAAAAATATTCGCATCACCATTGCTGCCGGAATTGAAAATGGGCAGATAATTAAATTGAAAGGCTATGGTGCACCGGGCACGAATGGTGGACCTGCTGGCGATTTATATATCACATTTCAAATTGCTGATAACTCGCAGTTCAAACGCACTGGCAATGATTTATACACGACAGCAACGTTGGATTTATACACTGCCTTGTTGGGTGGCGAGACTACCATCGATACACTGAATGGAAAAGTAAAAATGAAAGTAAGTGCCGAAACGCAATCCGGAACAAAAGTAAGATTGAAAGGAAAGGGTTTTCCAATTTATAAGCAAGATGGTATGTTCGGAGACTTGTATGTTACCTATCAGGTAGCATTACCTACCAACCTTACCGAAAAGCAACGCGCCTTATTTACTGAATTATCGCAACTTAAATAACAGATTATGCAACCTGACGATATGATACCGGCCACTGAATTTTGTGTTCATCATAAGATAGAGTTGTCTTTCATTCATTCGCTAGAGCAACACGGCATGATTGAGACAGTGGTTATTGAAGAGAATATATTTCTACCGCTATCCCAACTCGATCGATTGGAAAAAATAGTTCGGTTGCACTTTGAACTAGACATTAACCTAGAGGGAATTGAAACTATCAATCACCTGCTGCAACGCATTACAAACATGCAGGAACAAATTGTTGGCCTATCAAATCGCCTAAGGGCATGGGAGAGTGACTAGTTGTTTGTTTGATCGAGTCTATAAGTTTATTTAGCCAACCTCGTTTCTTTACTCCTATGTGATCGATGTCACATAAATCCATTTTCTATACTCGTAGGTTTGCATCAGCATTTAAGGTTAAACATATAAGTATGAAATTCTGGAATGACTGGCGATTAGTAGGAATGGCTTGCGTTACCCTTGGTTTAGCACCATTCTTTCCCGAGCCACACATCTGGGGGAAGCTAAAATGGCTACTGGGTGGAGCTGCGGGCATGCAACCCATGGATTGGTTTGATACTTTACTGCACGGACTGCCATGGATATTATTAATCAGGTTGTTGGTTATTTTAGGATTAAAGAATATTAGCCCAACCAAAGGTTAACAAACGTAAAACACATGAACACACTATTAAGGGCATCTCTAAAAACCCTTGCTTTCATTACCTCAACCCCTGCCCCTTCTCCAGAAGAGTAGGGTAAGCGAAGTTTTTAGAGATGCCCTTAAATTACAAAACACAACTTTTTACCAATTGGCATTTCATGCGCTGGCTGCGTTTGGTGCTAGGAGGTTATATAGCTTATCAGGCGATACTAAATCATGATCCCCTTGCGGGAATGATCGCTGTGTTCTTTTTATTTCAAGCCTTAACTAATACTGGTTGCTGCGGCTCGGGTGGTTGCGCAGTACCCATATCTGAACAAAAAAATACGAATGCGGCTGATGTTGAGTTTGAAGAAATTAAATCAGAGGCTCAGCCCGAGCACTAAGTCAAGACGAGCCTTCTGAGATCATGAAAGCCGTCTACCAAATCTTTATTCTTTCATTTTCTGTTCTGTGATTTTTATCATCGGGCTGTAAATCAAATGCGTTATAAAATGTTTCGAAGTTCATGAGCGAACCATTAACACGGCACATCGTTGGCTAATGCGTGTTGGTATTTACATACGTGCACAAAAATTCATCTCTTATTTTCACTCGCCAGATTCTTCAGTTGAGTACAAAATTATGCAACAAAGCGAGATCTCTGCGAAACTGTTTTCCTAAGTGGTATGCAATGCATGTTAAAATTTGTTACTTTATCATTCTGATCCCGTTAAATAAAATCAATTTTGTTGAGTTAACCTTTCAAAATATAACCTAATGATTATGAAAACCAAGATTTCAATTCTCCTATTGTTTATTGCCAACACCCTTATGGCTCAACATAAACTGGAAAAAATTTGGGAAAGCGACACCACATTGGCTACCCCTGAATCTGTATTGTTTTATAAGGATGGACTTTATGTAACACTGATCGATGGGCAACCTTGGGATGCTGATGGCAAGGGCGGAGTTGGCAAACTCGATAAGAACGGAAAGATTGTTAACGCCACTTGGGTAACTGGTCTTAATGCGCCTAAAGGAATGGGCCTTTGGGACAAGAAACTTTATGTGGCAGATATTTCCGAAGTTATTATTATTAACACTGCATCTGGTAGGGTTGAATCAAAAATAAATGTAGAAGGTTCGCAAGGCCTGAACGACATCACAATTGATGGCAAAGGAACTGTATATGTTTCAGATTCAAAACTGGGCAATGTTTACCAGGTTAAAAATGGAAAGGCAGAACTTTACATGAGCGATTTAAAAGGAGTAAATGGATTGAAAGCAGTTGGCAATGAGTTGTATATTCTAATGGGTACAGGAGTGTTGAAAGCAGGCCTCGACAAAAAAACAGTGTCCCTTGCTGCCATGGAAATTGGTGGGGATGGGATTGAGCCCATTGGAAATGGAGATTACATTATCTCGTGTTGGATTGGATTGATTTATTATCTGGATAAGGACGGAAAAATAGAAACCCTGCTCGACACCCGCGATCAAAAACGAAACACAGCCGATATTGGGTACGATCCAAAAAATAAGATTGTTTATGTACCCACTTTTTTTAAGAATTCTGTAGTAGCCTATAAACTAAAATGAAAGGAAAGGATCAACATCAATACTAGCTCGAATGAGCGATGGGTTTCGCCTTTGAGTGAAGGCGGCATTGTAGATGGTACTGGTAAACCTTTCGGGAAAGAATTAGAGAAAGATATTAAGGCGATGTAGTTTCAAATACGCATCGGCCCCGAAACGGGAGACGATGCTTGACATCGACCTGACACAACCGGGCTTGGTGAGCCGTTGTTGCCACCTATGTTTGCAGCCGTTGCCAATGCGTTGAGTAAAGCAACTGGTAAACGTTTTTACAATCAACCTTTCGGGAAAGAGTTAGAGAAGGATATTCAGGCGATGTAGTTTCAAATTAGTATAGATCCCGAAACGGGAGACGATGCTTGAAATTGGAATCAACCTTTCGGAAAAAAATTAGGGAAAGATATTCATACGATGAAGTCTGGTTATTGACAATGTCAAACAAACTATGTCAAGTATCGTCTCCCGCCTCGGGGACGATACGAATAAAGGAAGGATGAATCCGTAATTTTAAGCAATGGCAATCAAGCTGACTCAAACAGAAAAAGATCAAACCTATTTCTGCACATTTACTTGTCTGGATTGGATTCATCTGTTCGAGACGGTTGATCTCTATGACAGAAATCTATAAGTGGTCTATGTCAAGTATCGTCTCCCGCCTCGGGGACGATACGAATAAAGGAAGGATGAATCCGTAATTTTAAGCAATGGCAATCAAGCTGACTCAAACAGAAAAAGATCAAACCTATTTCTGCACATTTACTTGTCTGGATTGGATTCATCTGTTCGAGACGGTTGATCTATATGACGAAATCTATAAGTGGTTTAATATTCTTATCAGGCAACAACATCAGATTACAGGATTCGTGATTATGCCAAATCATCTTCATTTATTGATTCATGTCCCGCAAGGGTCTGATTCCATTAATACTATTCTGGCTAATGGAAAGAGATTCTTAGCCTATGAAATAATAAAGCGTTTGAAAAAAAGTAAACGTGAAGACATTTTGTTGATACTTGCTAGTCGTGTTACACCTGAAGAGCGTAAGAGAAAAAAGAAACACCGGGTATTTGAAGTCTCGTCCGATATCAAACCATGTTACACGGAAAAATTCCTATTGCAGAAACTAGAATACATTCACGCCAATCCGGTAAGCGGTAAATGGAAATTGGCGGATAGTCTTGAATCGTATCCTCACTCCAGTGCTGGTTTCTATGAGTTAAATGAACCGCATGCGAAAGTGAAGATCACACATTATAAAGATTTAGGAAATATGCCACAAGAACGCATCGTCCCCGAAACGGGAGACGATGCTTGAAATTGGAGATAGTCCTGAATCGTATCCTCACTCTAGTGCTGGTTTCTATGAGTTAAATGAACCGCATGCGAAAGTGAAGATCACACATTATAAAGATTTAGGAAATATGCCACAAGAACGCATCGTCCCCGAAACGGGAGACGATGCTTGAAATTAAATTCATACGATGAAGTCTGGTCATTTACAATGTCAAAAAAACTATGTCAAGTATCGTCTCCCGCCTCGGGGACGATACGCATAGCGAAGCCGATTTAAAATGAATTTTCAAGAATCCCCTTTTAGCAAGAAGTTAAAGCAGAATATTAATATTCAGGCAATGTGAGTACAAGCAGGCATCGTCCCCCAAATGGGAGACTATGCTTGACGCTAGTGTTACAAAACTCATGACGTAAAAAAAACTCTTTGAAAATTATCAAAGAGCTTTTTAAATTGAATTGAAAAAAATTTATTTCGGAAGAACAACGCCATCAATTACATGAACAACACCATTACTGCCCTTCAAATCTGCGACAACAACATAGGCAGAATTTCCAGACTCATCCGTCAATTTAACTTTAGTGCCATCTAAGGTACCAGTCAATTTTCCACCACTTACCGTAGTTAAAACAGCCTTTCCTTTGCCCGCTTTAATAGCAGCTACAACTGCTGCTGCATCCAAATTTCCACTTACCACATGGTAGGTTAAAATTTTTGCCAATTGTTCTTTGTTCTCTGGCTTCAATAAATTTTCTACAGTTCCTGCAGGCAACTTATCAAATGCCGCATTGGTGGGTGCAAACACTGTGAAAGGACCTTTGCCTTTGAGCGTTGCAACCAAGTCGGCAGCTTTCACAGCCGCAACAAGAGTGGTGTGATCTTTTGATCCAATAGCAATGTCAACCACATCTTTTGTTTGACCGACCGCAATAGATGCTATCAAAGCAAATAAAATAACAAGTAGATTTTTCATAATTTTTATTTTGTTGATGAATTTACCTACTAAACACCGAGTGGGTAGATAAGTTTTCGTTTCATGAAATTAAACTGTTGATTTAAATTAAAATTCCAATAACATTAATTGTTAATTGTTGTTTTGTTTGGCCTGACCCGCGGCCTAATTATCTGATTCATGAAGTTCTTGAAACTATAGTATTGCTATTATTTTCTATTAACAGAATATGTATTCTGATAGCCTAGTGCATTCGACACAGTTTTTTACTACACTCGTATGAATAAAAGATTATTGCGAGTTACGAGAGCGGTGATCCTGCGTTGACAAATAGTAAATCAGTTTCATTAATCACTCACCCATCCAAAGGCATCAGTTGCCGAAGTCCTCCGTTCCCTCTCCCCAGGGAGAGGGCATGCGCATTGTGCTAACTGATAAGTTCCGTTGGGTGAGGGATTAAATTCCATCAAATAATAATCTTTCTATTTTATAC
>Ga0163153_10002267_pt1 | contig 28550 bp, 30 predicted proteins | sample OliLakLV19MP6IB1_FD_148629 | JGI IMG/M metagenome (GOLD analysis project Ga0163153, IMG submission 148629) | Freshwater microbial mat bacterial communities from Lake Vanda, McMurdo Dry Valleys, Antarctica - Oligotrophic Lake LV.19.MP6.IB-1 | ecosystem: Environmental > Aquatic > Freshwater >...
AGCCGCTGTGGGCTTCGACGTGGGGACGCCCTACCTAGGCGGGACCAATAACTTCTATAAATATTATGTGGATGTGATTAAATATATTCCACTGCCTTTCGATACACGGTTTTCTTTTCGCGCTCGCTATGGCGCCGCGGTCGGCCTTGAGGGGCAACCTATTCCTTTGACTGAGCGATATTTTGTCGGCGGCATCAATACAATGCGTGGGTTCGCTTTCGGGCGCGCGGGGCCGGTGACCAACACTAATTCCCTTCTTGGGGCAAGCAAGCAGTTGATCTTCAATAACGATTTTATCTTTACGATTTCCGCTGATGCGAAATTGAACGGAGTGATCTTTTTCGACTATGGGAAAGGCTTCGACGACGACGAGCCTCTCTCATCCAAGTTGCGGAAAACAGTTGGACTAGAAGGGCGGTGGATTTCGCCCTTTGGCCCCCTCCGTGCCGCATACGGGATCAATATCGATCCCAACCCAGGAGAGCGAAAAGGGGTCTTCGAGTTTACGATTGGGCAGCTGTTCTGAGAGGGCAAGTCTTTGACCAGGAGTGGAGGTGGCAGTGTGATCCAGGTTGACGCGGTTGCGAAGAAGATGTTCAGTGTAGCCGGTCTGTTGGCGGCGCTCCTCGCTGTGTCCGGCTGTGCTGCCGGTGTGGCTAAGGTCGATGGGAAGATAGGAGTCGTTGATGCGGCCCGTGTTCTCAGCGAAACGAATGTCGGTAAGAAGGCGAAGGACTCCTTGACCATCTTCTCGAAGAATCGCCAGGCATTGATCGAGATGGATGAGAAAGAACTTCGCCGGATGGAAGAAGATTTTGGGAGGCAGGCGAGCGTCTTGAGCCCGACCGCGAAACGGGAGCGCGAAGAGCAGTTTCGACGTCGTGTCACAGAGTATCAGCAGAAAGCGAACGACATGAACCGCGAGGTTCAAGAAAAACAAAAAGACGTACTTGAAGGGTTCCGTGAGAAGGTCGGACTCATGGTGGGGAACGTATCGAAACGCCTTGGATTACAGGTCGTCATCGATAAGGGGAAAGGGGGCCCTACCCTCTATAGCGATGAAGGCCTCGATATAACCGGTCAGGTGATCGATGAATTCAATCGTGAGTATCCGTAGGCATCGGTCCGTGGTGGTTCATTCTCGTGCGGCAAACGATGGCCAGGCATCTCCTATGTTCGTGGCCCCGAAAATCCTCACGTATTCGAGCGAATACGCGTCTGTTTTTCGTGGCATGCCATCGCGCATCTGCCTGTGTGTCTTTCAATTCGTGGTGAATGGCGGTGTGAGAGAGGCATCGTGCCGCATGATTCATAACGCGGTGTCGGGGAAGCGGATTGCTCGTAGACCGATCTCGTTCATTCCCAAGAGCAGCGGTCTGGCGATGGCCGGAGAAATGTTCGTGGCTATAGTGGGTGACTGTCGTACTCATGAGGAACGAAGGAGGGTTCGATGGAACGACTGAGAATACTTCAATTGATTGGTGTGGCCGCCTTGTGGTTGGCGATGGTGTCGCCGGCGTTGTCGGATGACACGTTCAAAGTTGCCGTGATGAACCAGCAAGTGGTGGTTGAGCAATCGAAGGCCGGCAAACGTGCATTGGAAGAGCTGAAGGCGTATTCCATGAGCAGGCAGAGAATCATCAATGCCGACGATCTAGAGTTGAAAGAGTTGCAACAGGCGACCCAAGACGAGAAGTTGTCCGACAGCGCAAAGCAAGAGAAGCAAAGTCAGTTCCAGGCCAAGCTAGACGCCTATCAACGCCGCCTATCCGATTTCAATCGCGAGATTCAACAAAAGCAGCGCGATATGGTGGCGGAATATTCAAAAAAAGTGCAAGCCGCTGCGCAAGCCGTCGGGGAAAAAAATGGGTATGTTGCGGTGATCGACAAGGGAAACGAGACAGTCATGATGAGGATTGTACTCTACCATCAACCTGCGTTGGATGTGACCGATCAGGTGGTGAAAGAGTTCGATCGACAGAATAAATGAGGATGCTGAAAATGTCCGTCAGCTTCGTTCTCGCATTGCTTAGAGGCTCAACGTTGAGGGGCACGCCTCGGATATTCGAAATACTGAAGGGGCTTATCCGTTCGCCAAGATTCATTGCAAGGGCGAACGGTTACACGAAGTGCGGTCCGTACCTCCTCGCCTCTTCGCTCGCTGCGGCCTTGCTGAACGGCCATTTTGAGCATCCTCGTTCGAGGATATACCGCTTTCTACTGGCTGAAGCTTCGAAGTAGGAGGTCTAGACGATGTCTGTGATGGAACAAGCCGAAATTCAGTCTATTCTGCCTCACCGGTACCCCTTTCTTCTGATCGATCGCATTCAAGAATTGGACCCCGACAGGCGGATCGTCGGAATTAAAAACGTGACGATCAATGAACCCTTCTTTCAAGGCCATTTCCCGGGCCGCCCGGTCATGCCAGGGGTGTTGATCCTCGAAGCCATGGCGCAAGTCGGCGCAGTTCTGGCATTGAAATCAATGGGGCACGCGTTGCGTCCGGTGGTCTATCTGACCGGCATCGATGGGGCAAAGTTTCGAAAACCGGTTGTGCCTGGTGATCGGTTACGGTTTGAGATCGACGTGGTCAAGAAACGGGCGCCATTTTGGAAGATGCAGGGTAAGGCGTTTGTCGAGGAGGAGATTGTCTGTGAGGCTGAAGTGACAGCCATGGTGACGGAAGCGAAAGCCGGTCAATAGTCAATGGTCACTCGTCAATCGTGTGAACACAACGAATTCGCGTACGCATGACCAATGACCAGGAACCAATGACCGCTTCTACTGGAGGTTCAGAGTGCAGATTCATTCAACAGCGATAGTTCATCCCAAGGCAAGCCTTGCCGATGATGTGGAGATCGGACCGTTCTGTGTGATCGGTGAGCATGTCACGATTGGAACAGGAAGCCGATTGTTGTCTCATGTAACAGTCGACGGATGGACCGAGATTGGGGAGCGGAATGAAGTGCATCCATTTGCCTCGATAGGCGGGCCACCGCAGCATCTTGGATATAAGGGAGAACCAACCAAGGTCATCATCGGCCATGACAATATCCTTCGCGAATATGTCACGATCAACCGTGCCACTGTGGAGGGTGGAGGGGTGACGTCGCTCGGGTCAAAGAATATTCTGATGGCCTATGTGCATGTGGCGCATGATTGCCGGCTCGGGAGTCACCTCATTATGGCCAATGCCGCGAGTTTAGCCGGCCACATCACCATCGGCGACCATGCCATCATCGGCGGACTGACCGGTATCCATCAGCATGTACGGGTTGGATCCTATTCTATGGTCGGTGGTTGTTGTGCGCTTGGGCAGGATCTTCCACCGTTCATGCGGGCTGCTGGTGGCTATCGCGCGCGGATGTATGGTCTCAATTCGGTGGGATTGCGCCGACAGGGGTTTTCAACGGATCGGGTGTCGGTTCTGAAACGGGCGTACGATATGCTCTTCCGGTCTGGACATCGAACCGCTGAAGCCGCCAAGCTTGCCAAGGCCGAGTTTGGAGATCAACCGGACGTCATGACGGTCGTGAAGTTTCTTGAGGGGACGAAACGAGGCATTTGCCGGTCGGTCGGTAAAGACCAAGAGGATGAGGAGTAAACATCGTGGCATCGCGACCTCACGTTACTAATGGCGAGCGGATTGGGCTTATTGCCGGCAATGGCCGCTTCCCGATCATCTTCGCAGATAACGCAAAAAGGCTGGGCTATCACGTGTCGGCTGTGGCACATGAAGGCGAGACGGAACCCGAGTTAGCCGGTCATGTAGATCGAATTCATTGGATCAAAATCGGCCAGCTCAGCAAGCTGATCAAAGCGTTTAAGGAGGACAAGGTTCGCCAGGCCGTGATGTTGGGTGGGATCAAGAAGACCCACATGTTTACCACCCTGCGGCCGGATCTCCGCACCTTAGCCATGGCGACGCGGTTGGCGCTTCGAAAAGACGACGATATTCTGCGCGAACTCGCAAAGGAACTTGAAGGGGAAGGGATCGCGATCTGTGAATCGACCTTTGGTCTCGAAGGGATCCTCGCAGAGGAAGGGACGTTGACGACGCGAGCGCCATCGGAGAAAGAGTGGGAAGACATCCGTTATGGGTGGGATGTGGCCCATGACATCGGTCGTCTCGATATCGGGCAGTGTGTCGTGATCAAAGATTGTGTCGTTGTGGCGGTCGAGGCTGTCGAAGGGACCGACGGAGCCATCAAGCGCGGCGGCGATTTGGCCAAGGAGGGCGCGGTGGTGGTCAAGCGATCGAAGCCGCAGCAGGATATGCGGTTCGATCTCCCGGCCGTGGGGCCTCGGACCATTGAGGTGATGGCTTCGGTCAAGGCTTCTGTTTTGGCGATTGAGGCTGGACGCACGATTCTATTGGATCGCGAGATCGTGCTGGAAAAGGCCAAGTCTGCCCGGATTGCCATCGTCGGTATCACGAAACTCGATCCGAGCCGGAAATAAGCCTTGAATGTGAAACCGATTAGGGCAGGAGTCATCGGCGTCGGACATCTCGGGCAGCACCATGCGCGTCTCTATGCCTCGTTACCAGGGTCGCAACTCATCGGTGTGGTGGATCAGTCGGTCGAGCGTGCACAGATAGTCGCAGATCGGCATGGCGTGCGCGTCTTTCGTACGGTCGATGAATTGTTGTTGCAGGTCGATGCCGTCAGTGTGGCGGTGCCCACATCAGGCCACTATGCTGCCGCACAAGCCTGTCTGAATGCGGGGAAACATGTCCTCGTCGAAAAGCCGATAGCGATCACACTTGGAGAGGCGCAAGAGTTGGTGCAACTGGCCAAGCAGCGAGGCTGCTGTTTGCAAGTGGGACACAGTGAACGGTTCAATCCGATCATGGCGCTGATGCGTCCCTTTATCGGGCAACCTGTGTTCATTGAGTGTCATCGTCTCAGCAGTTTCAGTGAACGGGGGACGGACGTGGATGTGGTGTTGGACTTGATGATTCATGATCTGGACCTCGTGTTATCGTTGAATCCCGGCCCCGTTGAAGAGGTGCGTGCCGCAGGGGTGGCGGTGTTGTCCTCCTCGATCGATATCGCCAACGCCCGCATTCAGTTTCAGAGCGGCTGCGTGGCCAACCTGACCTCCAGCCGTGTGTCGACGAATAAGATGCGCCGGTTGCGCCTTTTCCAGCGAGATAATTATCTGTCGATCGATTTCCAGACCAGGCAGGGGATGATTTGCCGGCGCAATGTCAGGGCAGGGGAGCGGCCCACCGTCGAGGTTGAGCAGCTGCAGGGTGGAGACGAAGAACCGCTGAAGCTTCAACTTGAATCGTTTCTTCATGCAGCCGGCACGGGCGCGAGGCCTGTGGTATCAGGTGAGGATGGCGCGGCGGCAGTGGGTCTCGCGCACCAGGTCTTGCAAGCCATTGAGACCTTTGCGGCTCGCCATGAAGCAGGGGATCGTAAGGGATAAAGAGATCGTGGAGGTATCCGGAATTCACGGGATCGCGAGAGAGGGGGATCACAGGATAGAGGCGTGGTCTCTTCCCTCCGAGCCCCTTCCATAGAGGCCATGCGAATACTGATTGTCACAGGCGAAGCCTCCGGTGATCTCCACGGGGCGCATTTGGCTAAAGCGATCATGGCACTCGACCCGACGGCTCAGCTGGTCGGCATTGGTGGGTCTGGGATGCGGGCTGCCGGAGTCAGTCTTGTGCCTGGTGTCCCGCAGTTAGATGTGATGGGATTGATCGGGTTGTCTGCTATCCGAGCGATGGTGCAGCGCGTGCGCGCGATTCGAAGGGTGCTGAAGGCAGAAGCCTGGGATCTTGTCGTGCTCATCGACAATCCCGGGCTGAATTTTCATTTCGCCAGGGTCGCCAAAGCTGCCGGCCGGCGTGTCCTCTACTACATCGCTCCTCAAGTGTGGGCCTGGCGGCCGGGACGTATGAAGTGGATTCAGCGCCGAGTCGATCATGTCGTCGTCATCCTCCCATTTGAGCTGGAACTCTATCGTCGGGCAGGAGTTCGGTGCACATTTGTGGGCCATCCACTCCTAGATTCGGTCGCGCCGCAGTATGATCGTGCGGAGCTGCGGAAGGAGTTCGGTTTTGAGGAGTCTGCTCGCGTCGTTGGATTGTTGCCGGGAAGTCGAAAGAGTGAAGTCGAAATGCTCTTGCCGGTGCTCCTCAAGGCGGCGGCTCGATTGGTCGCGGCTGAGCCGGGAACGCAGTTTATCCTGGCGCAGGCTTCCTCAATTGACGATAATCTGATCCAGGCCCTGTTGCAGCACAGCCTTGTGCCGGTCCGAGTGGCGCACGATCGAGCCAGTGAGGTGATGGCCCTGTCCGATGTGTTGTTCATCGCGTCGGGGACTGCGACGTTACAGGCGGCGGTGGTGGGAACACCTATGGTGTTACTGTACAAGACGTCGCCATTGACCTATCGGCTGGCGCGTTGGCTGATCAATGTGAAATGGATTGGGCTTGTGAACTTGGTGGCCGGCCGATCGATCGTGCCTGAGCTGATTCAGGACGAGGCGACGGAGGAGCGGCTGTGTCAGGAAGTCTTGCACCTCTTGCGCGATCTGTCGGCGTATAATGCAATGCAAGAAGGGCTGCGACAGGTTCGGCAATCGTTGGGAGAGCCGGGTGGGTCGCATCGAGCGGCTCAAGTGGTCTTAGCAGAATGTCGACTCTAGATCGTCTGATACGATTGGTTCGCTACCTGAAGCCTTATCGGATTCGATTGGGCGCCGCGTTCGCCTGCTCAGGATTGGTGGCGGCCTTTTCCGGCGCCTATGCCTGGCTCGTCAAACCGGTCCTCGACGAGATCTTTATCAACAAGAACGAAAGCCTCCTCCTCATCCTTCCGCTTGCGCTCTTTGCCGTGGCGGTGCTCAAGAGTGTCTTCAACTACGGGCAAAACTATCTCATGAACTATGTCGGGAATCAGGTGATTACCGACATTCGACAGGAGTTGTTCGGCAAGCTCATTCGGCTGCCTGTTCCCTACCACGATGCGAATACGTCAGGGCGGCTGGTGTCCCGTGTCGTGAACGACGTCACGTTGATGGCCAACGCGGTGGCGGGAGTGTTGAAGGATATTTTTCAGCAGGGACTCACATTCCTGGCCATGATGGGCGTGATTTTCTATCAGAATTGGCGGCTGGGGAGTCTCTCGGTGATCGTCATTCCCTTGGCCGTATTCACGATGGTGCGGATGGGGAAGCGGTTACGGGCGTTAGCGGCAAGCGGTCAAGAGCGGATGGGGGATATGGCGTCCACACTTCAGGAAACGTTATCCGGCATTCGCATGGTGAAGGCCTATGGGCGTGAAGAGTCGGAAGCGGCGCGGTTTCAACAGAGCAACCGCTCGTTCCTCAGCACGACGATGAAGGCGATTCAGGTCTCCTCCCTCGGATCGTCGCACATGGAGGTGATTGGTGTCGTGGGGGTCGCCGCGATTATTTGGTATGGTGGTTTCCTCGTCATCAACGGGTCGATGACGCCGGGGGCCTTTTTCTCATTTCTGACCGCGATGTTCATGGCCTATACGCCGATTCGGAAGTTGTCTGGTTCTAATAATATGATTCAACAGGCACTGGCTGCGGCAGAGCGGGTCTTCGGAGTCTTGGACCTCAAGACCGAGCAGGATGCGGATAAGGGCCGATTGGAATTGCCACGGATTGCGCAGTCAGTAACGTTCGACGAGGTGACGTTTCATTATGAGAGCCAATCGGTGCCGGCGCTCAACGACATCAACCTGACGATTCGAGCCGGCGAAATGGTGGCCCTTGTGGGTAGCAGCGGCAGCGGAAAGACGACGCTCGTCAACTTGATCCCGCGTTTTTATGAACCGACGGCCGGCCGCATTCTCATCGACGGGGTCGATATTCAGTCGTACACCCTCCGCTCCCTTCGGTCGCAAATAGGCATGGTGTCGCAAGATGTGGTCTTGTTCGACGACAGCATTCGCAACAACATCGCCTTTGGGCGTGAGGGCGCGACTGACGAAGACATTATCCAGGCGGCGCGACTGGCCTATGCCCATGATTTTGTCGAACGCCTTCCGGAAGGTTACCGGACGGTCGTGGGGGAGAAAGGGGTAAAACTCTCCGGTGGGGAACGGCAGCGCTTGGCCATTGCCCGTGCGATCTTGCGCGACCCGCCCTTGCTTATTCTCGATGAAGCGACGTCGGCGTTGGACACCGAGTCTGAGCGGGTCGTCCAGCTGGCCCTCGGCAATTTGATGAAGAATCGAACGACGGTCGTCATTGCCCATCGGCTGTCGACGATTCAACAGGCCGATCGGATTATGGTCCTGGCTCGAGGCTTGATCGTCGAAGTGGGAACACACGATGAGTTGCTGCGCCGAGGAGGGCAGTATCAGCGGCTTCATGCCATGCAGTTCCAGGATATTCCCGATGCGTAACCCCGCCATGAAGCGGGTGGAGAATTGGCTGAAGCTTTCTGTCCTCCCTCCCATCGGAGCTGCGGTGATTCGAGGGCTGGGACGATCGATGCGCATTGAGACCAAGGGCCAGGAGTCGATCGATGCGCTGTATCGGGAAGGCAGACGCGTTATCATCGCCTTCTGGCATGCGCGTCAGCTCATGATGCCCCTAACATACCGAGGGACGCAGGCGCATGTTCTTATCAGCCAGCATCAGGACGGAGAAATCGTCGCACGAATTATCGAACGGTTCGGGTTTAGGGCCGTCCGAGGGTCGAGCACCAGAGGGGGTGGCGAGGCGTTGCGCGAACTGATTCGCTTAGGACGGTCCGGAGTGGACCTCGTGGTGACGCCCGACGGGCCCAAAGGCCCGGCCCAGGTGGCGAAGATGGGCGTCATCCAATTGGCACGAGCCTCAGGCCTGCCGATTGTCCCGTTAGCCTTCGGTTGCTCAAAAAAAAACACTTTGCGAGCTGGGATCGCTTCATGGTTCCGTACCCTTGGTCGTGTGGTCTGTATCTCTGGGGGGCTCCCATCTGGGTGTCGCGCGAGTTAGATGAGTTGGCCCTGGAGGCCAAACGGCTGGAACTTGAAACGACCTTGAACCAGATGACTGCTGAGGCCGACGATGCAGTCATCTCATAGCCAGGCTGCTGAAAAAGCTCGCTCAACGTACGACACGTAGTACGATTCGCCTCTTTGCTTGCTGCGGCCTAGCTGCCGGACTGTTTGAGCATCCTGCGTGGCGGCTCCATCGTCGTCTCAATTGTGCGTTTTTCTGATTCACGGATGGCGCAATACCGCCTTCCTGTGGCCGAGTAGGTCAATTCCATGTGGCATCTCCTCTACAATGCGGTTCTGCTGATCGCCTCCCCGTTTATTCTTGCGGTGCTGCTCGCCAAACAACGGTGCCGTCGAGGGTTGCCGCAACGGCTGGGATTGAGAGAAGGTTCATTTGGTTGGTCTGGTTTGTTTCGTTTGTTTAGTTATTTCGGACAGGACAAACCAAATAAACCAGATGAACCAAACAAACCACATGAACTAGATCAACCAGTTATTTGGATTCACGCGGTTTCTCTGGGTGAAGTGGTTGCGGTGACCCCGCTTGTTAACGAGCTACATCGCCGGCACCCGACGTACCGCCTGGTGGTCTCGACCGTGACTGAGACTGGGCGCGAAGCTGTGGAACAACGGCTGGCCGGTGTGGCTGACCACTGTTATGCCCCACTCGATTTCCCCTGGGTCATTTCTCGTTTCATTGAGCGGCTGCAACCCTGCCTCTATCTGTTCGTCGAAACCGAACTCTGGCCGAATCTCTTGTGGTCTCTGCGTCGGCAGGGAGTGCCGACTATCCTTGTGAACGGCCGGCTTTCGACCCGGTCTTTTGCGCGGCAGCAGTGGGCCCCTGTGCGATCGTTCTATCGGACGATGTTGCACACGCTCAGCCTCTGTCTCATGCAGTCGGATCGGGATGTCGACCGTATTGTTGCGTTGGGAGCGGAGGCGTCACGAGTCAGGCGAACAGGGAATATCAAGTTCGACCAGCCGATACCGGTCATGGCGGAAGGTGGGGTCACCAGGGCTCATCTTGGGCTTCAGGATACAGAACGGCTGTTTGTGTCAGGGAGTACTCACCCTGGTGAAGAAGAGATCCTTGTGGAATGCTATCGGGCGCTCGTGGCGCGCTGTCCCTCTGCAGTCTTGCTCATCGCTCCTCGACATATTGAACGCGCGGAGTCAGTGGAGGCGATGATTCGGACGCGTGGGCTTGCGGTGCAGCGGCGGAGTACCATGGGGCAGGTCGGTGTATTGCGGTCCACCGGTCCCCGTGTGCTGGTGCTCGATTCGCGGGGTGAATTGGCGGCGATCTACCGTGAGGCAGTGGTGGCGTTTGTCGGCGGCACACTCGTGCCGATCGGGGGACACAATTTGCTGGAGCCGGCTCAGTGGGCGAAACCGGTGCTGTTCGGTCGCTATACCGACCACTGTGCGGAGATTGCCGATCTTCTTATCCAAGCAGGGGGGGGGCGTCGGGTTCTCCATGCTGATGAGCTTTCACAACAAGTCATAGCCCTATTTTCCGATGACGAGGAACGGGAGCGGATGGGCCGGTCGGCTCGTCAGGTGGTCGAACAGAACCAGGGCGCTTTGCAACGGACGCTGGACGCCATCGAGAGGCTTTTGACGCCGCAGCAAGGCGCCAGTGGGTCTCCTCTTGCAGACCGGTCGCTTCCTCTCATGGCCGGACGATCATAACGCACGGTGTTGAACCCTGGGACAAAGATCAGATGGTGGCTGATGTGGGCCGCAATCCTCTATGGGGCGGTTGCACGACTGCGCGCGCTCCTGTACGACTGGGGCTGGTTTGATCAGAGGAGATTGCCGGTTCCGGTTGTCAGCATCGGGAATCTTACGCTAGGCGGGACAGGAAAAACGCCGGTGGTGATTCTGCTTGCCGACTGGCTCCTTGCGCAGGGAAAGCAGGTAGCGATTCTCAGCCGGGGCTATCGACGGACAAGCACAGCCCAGTATCTGTTAGTGTCAAATGGCGAGCGTCTGCTAGTCGGTCCACAGGAGGCGGGCGATGAGCCCTTCTTGATGGCGCAGCGTTGCCCCAGGGCGATCGTGGCCGTCGGCGCCGATCGCTACCAACTCGGTGACTGGGTCTTGGAGCGATTCCCGATCGATTGTCTCCTACTCGACGATGGATTTCAGCACCGAGGGCTCTATCGAGACGTGAATCTCTTATTGATCGATGCCACCGATGCGGCGGGGCTTGCGGGCTTGGTGCCGGCCGGCCGGCTCAGGGAGCCGCTGAAGGCGGCGGCACGTGCGACCGCAATCATCGTAACGAGAGCAGACGTATCGGCTCAAGTGAATGAGGTAAGCCAAAAATTGCAGGGCGCGCTTGGTTCGACCCCGGACCCCATCCAGGCGGTCTTTCGTCCGGAGAATCTTGTATCGGTAGTGACGGGTGCGGTGCAATCGCTTTCCTGGGCTAAGGGAAAAACCGCGTTGCTCTGCAGCGCGGTGGGCCATGCAGGATCATTTCGCTCCCTCGCTGAACGAATTGGGATCAAAGTTGTGGGAGAAATAGCCTATGTCGATCACCATGCCTACACGAGGCAGGATGTCGAGCAGGTGCGCACCAGAGCGGCTGAACTTCAGGTTGAGTTGGTCGTGACGACCGAGAAAGATGCGTGCAAGATGGCATCGCTGCTCCACCCCACCGATGCCTGGTGGGCAGTCCGATTGTCCACGCACGTGGTCAAGGGGGAAGACCGATTACGGCAGTTGGTTCTCGGAAGGCTGGCTGAAGGCTGAAGGCGTTTCTCGTGCCGTTTTATTGCGGAGGTTTGTGGATAGAGCAACCATCAAAAGAATTCTTGTGCGTGGGCCCAACTGGTTGGGAGATGCGGTGATGTGTGAGCCCGCGCTCCGTGGATTGCGGGGGCTGTTTCCTGATGCGCAGGTGACACTCTTAGTGAAACCGGCTGTGGCCGATCTGTTTGTGGGGCATCCGGTAGTCACGCGCCTGTTGACCTACGACATCAAGGGGCGTCATGCGGGGTTATCGGGAAAGTGGGCGTTGGCCAAGCAGTTGCGGCGGCAAGGCTTCGATCTGGCGGTCTTGTTTCAGAATGCGTTCGAGGCCGCCTTCCTGACATTTCTGGCACGTGTGCCTCGCCGGTATGGGTATGCGACAGACGGGCGGAGTTTACTATTGTCCGATCCGGTCGCTGTGCCGGATCCACGCATGCTCATTCATCAAGTCCGCTATTATTGGGATCTGTTGAAGCCGCTGGGCCTCACGGGCGATCCTCCGGTACCGGAACTCCTCGTCCTACCCGAGGAGGAACAGGCCATGGTGGGGCGATGTGCGCAGGGCGGGTTGACTCCGACGGATATCGTCGTTGGGATCAATCCTGGATCGACCTATGGCGATGCGAAACGCTGGTTGCCAGAACGATTTGCCGAGGTCACGGAACGACTCTGCCGAACGATCCATACATCTCCAGGGCAACAGGTCAGTGTGGTCATTTTTGGGGCGAAAGGGGAAGAGCATTTGGGCCAGGAGATTGCTGCACGCCTATCGTCCCGTTCCCTGGTCTTGTCCGGGGCGACGACGATTCGGGAACTGATGGCAGCGGTGAAGCGGTGCAGCCTGCTTCTCACTAATGATACCGGCCCCATGCATATCGCCTCTGCGTTCAAAGTCCCGGTTGTGGCCGTCTTCGGGCCGACCGATTGGCGTACCACGTCGCCATTTGGAGGCGCCCATGCCATTGTTCGTGAGCCCGTCGATTGTGCGCCCTGCCTGTTGCGTGAATGTCCGATTGACCATCGGTGCATGACAAGAGTAACCGTTGATCAGGTCTATGAGGCGGCAACGAAGCAGTTGACCCCGTTAGGGGTAAGGGGCGAGGGGTTAGGGGAAACCTCATCTCCGCCTCACGCCTCAGGCCTCACGTCTTACGGAGCCCTCGACGGTGTCACCGTGTTTCTGGATCGAGATGGAACATTGAACTACGATCCAGGCTATTTGAAAATTGCCGCTGACCTGAAGCTATTGGCAGGGGTGGGCCCGGCTCTGGCGCGTTTGAAAAAGGTCGGGGCTAAATTGGTGGTTGTGACTAACCAATCCGGTGTCGGCCGCGGAATCTTGACTCTGAAAGATTTGGAAGCGATTCATGCCAGGTTGCAAGGTCTGTTGGAGCAGGAGGACGTGGCGCTTGACGCAATTTATTTCTGCCCGCACCATCCTGATGACGGGTGCCGCTGTCGCAAGCCGAACGTGGGCATGGTGGAGCGGGCTGTGTCGGAGTTACAACTGGATTTCCGTCGTTTCTATTTGATTGGCGATCATGCACGCGACATACAACTAGCGCATAGGGTAGGCGCTAAGTCTGTTCTCCTGACGCCAGCGCCGGTCGATGCCCAATCGTTGGAGAGGCTCATGGCCGAAAAGGCGATGCCGGATGCCATGGCGAAGTCGATGGCTGAGGCTGTTGACTGGATTCTGAACGATGCAGTGAAGACAGCGTCGCAACCGGTAGGAACAGCAGAGAAATAATCTGGAAATGGCGAGACGAATTGACGGCTGACGGCGGATCACTCAGGCTTGACATGTCCGACTATCGCCACATCTTATTGATCAAGCCGAGTTCGCTGGGTGACATCGTGCATGCGATGCCGACCTGTGCGGCGATTCGTCGAGCCTATCCCAACGCTCGGCTGACCTGGCTGGTCAAACGTGAGTGGGCTGGTCTCGTAGAGCGGATCGATGGGGTCGATCGGGTTTGGCCGGTGAAATCAACCCTTAAGAGTTGGCTCTCCCAGGTATCGCCTCTTCGCGCAGAGCAGTTCGACCTTGTTGTGGATCTTCAGGGTCTGTTCCGGAGCGCTGCAATCGGGTGGTTTAGTGGATCGCCTCTGCTTGTGGGATTCGCCAATGGGAGAGAGGGGAGCCCAAGGTTCTATTCAAGACGTGTGTTGGTTCCACAATCGGACATGCACGCGGTTGATCGGTATCTGCTTGTGGCCAAGGCCGTGGGAGCGCTGGAGTCCGGCGCGCCTGAGTTTCGCTTTCGCATCCCGCAAAACGATTACGATGAGGTCGATCGTGTATTGAATCGATCCGGGGTGACGCCTGGAACGAATTGGGTGGCGATGAATGTGTCTGCCCGGTGGCAGACGAAGCGGTGGCCTCCGGCGTCGTTCGCCGAAGTCGCAGATCGGCTGCAGCAAGAGGGTTGGGGTGCGGTGGTCATGATCGGAGGTCCTGATGAACGGGCAGAGGTTGCTGAAGTAAACAGGATGATGAAGACTCCTGCCATTGATCTGGCCGGAGCCACGTCCGTGGGGTTGCTCCCGGCCCTCCTGAGCAGGGCATCACTGCTGATTACGAATGATTCAGGTCCAATGCATGTTGCGGCGGCAGTGGGTACCGCGATTGTCGCCTTGTTCGGACCGACCAGTGCCGTTCGGACTGGTCCTTACGGTGCGGGCCATGCCGTCTTGTCAGGGAATGTTCCCTGCAGTCCCTGTTTCAGCCGAACCTGCCACAATACGGTGCCGTTGGAATGTCTGACAATGGTGTCACCACAACAAGTATTGGCAGCGGCTCGAGTACAGCGTGCTCAGCGAATGGTTCCTCGATGAACGTTCTCTTAGTCAGGCCTGACGGGATCGGCGATGAAATTCTGTGTCTGCCGGTCGCGTCCGCACTGCGCAGGCTCCTGCCGGAAGCACGGATCACGTTTCTCTCCAGCGAGTACGCCGCCCCGCTCTTGGCGCACCATCCTGATCTCGACGAGGTCTGGACAGTCACGGGCCGGGAATCCCTGCGCGAGTTGAAGGCGTTGTTTTGCCGGGCCGTCGATGCGGCGGTATTTCTTAAACCGTTTAAACGGTTGATGTGGGCGGCGTTCCTGGCGCGGGTGCCGATTCGAGTGGCCACCGGGTACCGCTGGTATAGTGTGCTGGCGAATCGTCGGATCTATGAACATCGGAAAGATTTCTCCAAGCATGAAACGACGTATAACGTCGGCATGCTTGCAGGGCTCGGATTGCAGCCTGGGATCATCTCTCCACCGCGTCTCGTCCTGACCGATGCAGAGCGCGCGTGGGGGCAAGAGCGATTGCGCGGTATGCCTACACCGAGGGTGGTGCTCCATCCAGGTGGATTTGCAGCTCGGCGCTGGCGGGTTGAACAGTATCATTCGCTCGCGCATGAGTTGCATCGAAAGGGCGTGGGTGTGGTGTTGACGGGAAGCCAGACGGAAGCAGACATGTTCAGCCAGCACATGAGCAGTGATGCGCCGTTTCCTGTCTCAGTCCTGAGTCTGATGGGGCAGTTATCGGTGCGCGAGTTGATGGCCGTGATTGCGGCCAGTCATGCGGTGGTCTCCGGAGCCACAGGCCCGGCGCATATTGCTGCAGCCTGCGGCGTGCCGAATGTCAGTCTGTTCGATCCACGACGCAACAATCTTCCGACGCGTTGGCAGCCGCTCGGCCAGGGAGTCGTCCTGCGTCCCGATGTGCCGACGTGCGAAAAATGTATTTATGAGGCCTGCCCCTATTGGGACTGTCTCGATCGCCTGACAGTAGACACGGTGGCACGGCAAGTCATGGAGGTCACCCGACAGCCTGCACCGCTCAAGGTCGTGCATGTCTAGCAGGATGCTGAAAAAGTCCGCCAGCGGCATGCACGAAACCTGTGAAGCGTATCTCGTGAAGCGTCGTTCGTTTCCGGATTCGGACGTTTCACGCTTCACGTTTCACGAACGACGAGGATGGCAGCTCAAGGTCGTGCATGTCTAAACTATCGGTGTACCTCATTGCCTACAACGACGCACCCAATATGCGGGCTTGCCTTGAGTCTGTCGCAGGCTGGGGCGATGAGTTGATCGTCGTGGATTCTCACAGTGTAGATCAGACGGCTGCAATCAGTCGTGAGTTCACCGACAATGTCTATCAAGTCGACTTCAAAGGATTCGGCGATTTGCGCAATCAAGCAGTGGCGCTCACGACCCATGAGTGGGTCTTCAGTCTGGATAGCGATGAGAGGATGACGCCTGAGCTGCGGGAGGAGATTCGGCTGCTGCTCGCCCGCGGGCCGGAGGCGGATGCCTACTTTGTTCCAAGAAAGAACTATTTTTTTGGCCAGTGGATCAAACATTGCGGCTGGTACCCCGATTACCGGCAACCGCAGTTGTTTCGGAAGGGACGGTTTCGTTATCGCGAAGAACTCGTCCACGAGAGTTTCGACTGTGACGGGCCGGTCGGGTTTCTCAAGAGTCCCGCGCTGCAGTATCCCTTTCGAGACATCGATCACTATGTCGCGAAGCAGGATCGCTACTCGGATTTGATGGCCCGTCGCATGGCGGAGCAAGGCAGGCGGTTTTCCTCCCATCAATTGATCACCCATCCGCTCGGCGCGTTTCTCAAGATGTATGTGCAGCGGACCGGCTTCCTCGACGGTATGCCCGGCTTGATTCTTTCCGGACTCTATGCCTATTACACCTTCATGAAGTACGCGAAATTCTGGGAGATCACAAAGGACAGAATGTCTGTCTAGTCTATCTGGTCTATCTAGTCTGTCTGGTCGATGGCTCGGACGAGATAGACCGAACAGACCAGATAGACCAGACAGACCAATATAACTATGAAAGTCAGCGGATTTACATTCGTGCGAAACGTGGTGAAGTACGACTATCCGGTCGTGGAGTCGATCCGATCCGTTTTGCCGGTGGTCGATGAGTTCATCGTGAACGTCGGGTTGTGCGACGACGGCACGCTTGAGCTGATGCGCTCGATCGGCGACCCGAAGGTCAAAATCGTGGAGTCGGTCTGGGACGAGACGCTGCGAAAAGACGGACTGATCTACGCCCAACAGACCAACATCGCGCTGGCGCATTGTGCCGGTGATTGGGCGTTCTACATTCAAGCCGACGAGGTCGTGCACGAAAACGATTTGCCGGCTATCCAGGAAGCTATGCGCCGACATCTTGGCAATCCCGAGGTGAAAGGGCTCTTGTTCCGGTATCTGCATTTCATCGCGGACTATTGGTCGACGAATCCGTGGTTCTATCACAAGGCTGTGCGGATCATCAGGAACAACGGCGAGGTGGAGTCTTGTGGTGACGCCGTGGGGTTCCATCTCAAATCGACGCAGCAATATCTTCAGAGCGGACCAAAGGAATGGATCGCGCCATCGGACGGGCGAGTCTTTCACTATGGGTGGGTGAAGGATCCTAAAACAATGACGGAGAAAAAGCGGGAACAAGTGACCGTCTATCATGGGGGCCACGTTCCTGCCGCAGAGGCCAAACAACTCACTCACGACAGCTTTCAGTTTGAGGACTATGCCATGTTGAAGGAGTTCAGTGGATCGCATCCGGCGGTAATGGCAGATCGTCTCCGATCCTCCCGGCGCTGGGCTGCCCGCCGCAATCGTTGGCTGAATCTCCAGTTTTATCGGGAAGTCTTCCAACGCGGGTTTCGTGGATAACATGACAGGTCGGCCGAGCGTCACATCATGCTGAGTATTATTGTCGCCGTGCACAATCAATTGGGGCACAATCAGCTTTTTCTAGAGGGGATACAGCGCTATACGTCCGGCCCATACGAAGTGATCGTGATCGACAATCACTCGACGGACGGGTCGGCAGAATTCTTTGAGGCGAACGGGTGCCGGGTGATTCGAAACGATCGAAACCTCTGCTACCCCGAATCGATGAATCTCGGTTCCGATTTGGCGAGCGGAGATTTTCTTTGCCATATCAATAACGATTTGTACGTTGCGCCGAATTGGAACGGATTCTTGATCGAAGCGATAGAGCTCCATCGCCTTGATGCCGCGTCGCCGCTGGGGTTGGAAATGATGCCGACTGCCTCCTTGACCGATTGGATGCAGGGACGCTGGGCGGCGATCGGGCAAGGGCGGCTCTCCAGCGGAAAAGGCATCGACAAGCTGCGAACGATGGTTCAGACGATGTACGGCGATTGGGAACGCTATTGCGGAGAAGCGCACCGTGCGTTTGCCGGAGCGATGTTCGACGGGATCGTCGGGTCCTGCGTCATGATCAGGCATTCAACCTATGACACACTCGGCGGTTTGGACGAACGGATTCAGTCCGCTGACTGGGACTTGTACTACACCTTACGCAAGCGCGAACAGGTGGTCGGGGATATGAAACGATGCATGGTCGTAGGAGCGTCGTTCGTGCATCATTTCATCAGGGCGACGATGAAGAGCAAGCGGGAACCGTTTGCCTGCATCCATGAACGATTGACGATCGACCGGAAGTGGAGCCAGGCCGAACAAACTGAGTTGTGGTGCAAGCCGGCTGAGTTTGCTACCTCGTCCCTCGGGCAGCGTCTCACCCGGCCGGTGGTAAAACCAATAAAGAAATTGGCCCAGGAGCTGGATCGCGCCACGGTTTGGCGACGGCGCTGGATCAGTCCCGATCGCGTAGTCGGTCAGTACCGCCGGGAGTTTGAGCAGGCGGTAGCACTGTTGCCGAGTGGAGTGCCGTCATGACCAGTGCCGCCGGTCTCCCTACCGTGGCTTGCGTGGTGATCGCGAAAAATGAAGAAGCCAATATCCAAGACTGCCTGAGGTCCGCTCAGTGGGCCAATGAGTTGATCGTGGTCGATGCGGAGAGTCGTGATAAGACGGTTGAGTTAGCCCGTGACTGCGGTGCCAAGGTCTCTGTGCGTCCCTGGCCCGGCTTCGGTCTACAGAAGAACTTCGGGATGGCTCAGGCATCGTCTGACTGGATTCTGATCCTCGACGCCGACGAACGAGTGACCGAGGAACTTCGTGGAGAAGTGCGGACCTGTCTTGAGCAGTGGAGACCAGGCGCTCCCGTAGCCTATCAAGTTCCCAGGCGGAATTTCTTTTACGGTGCCTGGGTACGAGGGGGCGGTGTCTATCCCGATTATCAAGTGCGCCTGTTTCGGCGGGGAGTCGCTCAGTATAATGATGTCGCCGTGCATGAAAATCTCATCGTCGATGGAGCGATCGGGACGTTGGCCGGGCATCTCGATCATTACACGGAGCGGCGCATTCAGAATCACTTCAAGAAGTTCGGGCTCTATACCACGCTGGCGGCACAGGAAAAATCGAAGACGGTTCGGACGGTTCGTTGGACTGACCTGGTCTTCCGTCCCCTGGTGGTCTGGGTCAAAACCTATGGATTGAAACAGGGATATCGCGATGGAGTGCGAGGGCTCATTGTCTGTGTGTTCGCCAGCATGTACACTTTTGTGAAATATGCCAAGTTGTGGGATGCAACCAGGCAGGTCACCTCTCACCCGGATGCCAGGTAGTGGCCACGCGAATTTTGTATGTGCATGGGATTGAAGCGATCGGTGGTGCGGAACGTGATCTGATCGCACTGCTGAAGACCCTCGATCGTCACAAGTGGGAGCCTCATGTGGTCTGTCCAGGAACGGGCCCGTTCCGAGATCAGCTCCACGCGATCGCCGTTCCCACTCATGCGTTGAGCCTTCCACCCTGGAGAAAACCTCTCGCAGTTCTTCAGCGCCGATCGGCGGTCGGGCGTCTGGAGGCGCTCGTGAATCAACTCGACCCAGCCCTGATTCATGTGAACGACATTTGGTGGGTGCCGCATACGGTGAGTGCGGTCGCGAGTCGTGCGTCCAATCCCGTGCCGATCGTGGCCCATGTGAGACAGGAAATCGAGCCGGCAAAGGTGCGACGCTATGAGCTTGATCGAGTAGGGGCTGTCATTGCGATCTCCCGGCAGATTGAACAGTCGTTGATAGCCGGTGGGGTTTCAGTGAAAAATGTCCGGACGGTCTACAGCGGCATCGAACTTTCCGAGAAACAACTTACGCACAACGGTCAGGCAATTCGTCAGATGATCGGGCTCCCGAACGAGGCCGTCTTATTGGGCACGGTTGCCAACCTGTTCCCACGAAAAGGCTATGAGGTCATGCTTCGAGCCCTTCCGGCTATCGTCCGTGCAGTACCCACGGTGCATTATGTGATCGTGGGCAGTGACGATCACGACTATGCCGATCGATTGACGAAGCTCGCGCAGGAACTGAAGATTGCCGACCGCGTGCACATTGTTGGCTTTCAGGACCCGGTTCAGCCGTTCTTGGCCGCGCTCGATCTGTATGTGCACCCGGCACTCATGGAGGGGTTCGGGATTGCGGTGGTCGAAGCGATGGCGATGGGAAAAGCCGTGGTTGCCACGACGACAGGGGGCCTTCCCGAAGTCGTGGCGCAAGGAGAGACGGGCTTGCTTGTTCCCCCGGGAGATGCCGAGTCATTGGCTGCAGCTGTGGTCTCGCTCCTCGAAGACAAAGTCCGGCGAGAGCAGATGGGTCGTAACGGGAAAGCGCGTGCGCAGGATCGATTTAGCCTCGATGCGTCCGTCATGCACATGGACCAGCTGTATGGTGAGGTACTAGGGGCTCAGAAGGGGAGAGAATGAAAGTTGGGTTTGATGCCAATCCGATGGTGGGCGATATGGGTGGGGTGGGATGGCACTCCTACCACCTGCTCCGTACGATGCTGGCACAGCAAGGAGACATCGATTTTCTCGCCTATGCGAAACCCGGCGCTGTTCGGCCTGACGCTGTGAGTGCTTGGACGGGCGCTGAGCGGCTTGGGTGGATCAATTCGAGCCGATGGGGGATGGGGAAGCGGGGAGCGTCAGATCAGTTGGATCTCTACCACGGTACGAATTTCAAAATGCAGACTGTCGGCCGCTACGGCGGGGTTGTGACGATTCACGATCTCTGGTTGGATCGCCATCCCGAGTACTCGAAGAAGATGTTGGGCCAATGGCCATCCTCGTTTAAGACCAGACAGACGGCCCTACGGGCTAGAAAAACCATTACCGTGTCCGAGTTTTCTGCGAGAGAGCTCATGGATCTCTATGGTTTGAAGCGCGAGCACATCAGAGTCATTCCCAACGGGGTGTCGGAGGATTTTTCGCCACGTCAAGACAATCAGGCAATGGCAGAGTTGCGGAAGCGGATCGGTCTGACGGCGGAGCGCTATATCTTATTTATTGGCGGGGCAGATCCACGCAAGAATCATCAGAAGTTTCTCGAAGCGGCGGAGATGGTTCGGAAAAAACTTGGGCAAAGGATGGTGGTCCTTGTCGGCTCGCCCATCCATCCGTTTGGGAACTATGAGGAGACGACACGAAGGCGCAGTTTGACGGAAAAGGTGCTCTGCCCTGGCCGGTTGCCTATGAGCGATCTGCAATTATTGTATTCTTCCACCGATCTGTTCGTGTTTCCCTCGTTGTATGAAGGGTTCGGGATGCCCGTATTGGAAGCGATGGCCTGCGGTGCGCCGGTGCTGACGTCTGACTCGACCGCGTTGGCTGAAGTGGCGGGTGATGCGGCAGTATTAGTGGATCCTCAAGACGCGCGGGCGCTGGGAGAGGCGATGGTTCGTGCGCTTGAGGATGAGCCGCTTCGAGCCGACTTGAAGGGGAAGGGATTTGCTCGAGCCAAGCAGTTTTCCTGGGAGCAGGTTGCAGCAAAGACCGTTGCGCTGTACCAGGAGTTGTGCGAGGGGAAAATCTCATAGCCATGTGCGGTCAGTTTCTGTTTCTTGCTATCAGCCATAGGCCATCAGCTTTTTTTCCATGAAAAACGTCCTCATCATCAAGCTCCGCTATATCGGCGACGTCTTATTGGCGACGCCGACCGTGCGGGCGATCAAAGCGGCGCAGCCCGATGTCACGGTCACGATGATGGTCAATCGCGGGACGGAAGATGTCTTGTCCGGCAACCTGGATTTGGAAGAGGTCGTCGTTCTCGATAAAGGATCTCTGGCGGCTCAATCGCGGCTTATTGCCGGTTTGCGGAGTCGGCGATTCGATACGGTGGTCGATTTGACAGATGGAGATCGCTCGGCGTTTCTGAGTTGGATCAGTGGGGCCTCAGTTCGGATCGGGTTCAACGATGAACATCGATGGCGGGGGAAGTACTACACGCAGGTGGTCCAGTCTGCGATGGGTGTGCAGCACCGGATCGACCGGGATCTGGACGCCCTCAAACCCATGAGTATCCAAGCCGGCTCGAAGGATCTTCAACTTCGGGTGACGCCGGAAGAAGCCCACAGTGCAGATCAATTGTTGGATCAACTCGCGGTTCAGCGATCGCAGTCGATAGTGATCTTGCAGCCCGGCGCCCGGTATTGGTTCAAAGCCTGGCCTCCGGAGCGGTATGCGGAGCTGGCGGATCGGTTGACCTCTCAGTATGGGTGCCAGGTATTGATTGGAGGGAGCAGCCACGATATCGATCTTGCGCAGCAAATTCGACAGATGGCGAAGAGCCGTCCCACGATCATGGCAGGTCGCACAACCATTAAACAGTTCGCGGCCATTGCCAAAAAGTCCGCCTTCTTTGTCGGAAGCGATAGCGGCGCGATGCATATTGCTGCGGCAGTGGGTACTTCAGTCGTCGCGTTGTTCGGCCCGTCGAATCCTCGCGAGTGGGGCCCTCGCGGTGGTCCTGCGGAGATACTCTATAAGGAGATCGATTGCCGTATCTGCTTTCATCCGACTTGTACGAGAGGCGAACAGAATTGCATGAGGCTCATTTCAGTTGAGGAGGTCATTGCTGCAGCGCAGAAGCTTCTCCTTGCCGGGCAATCGGACTGTGTGGGCTAAACAGTTGTGCAGATCCTAGCTGATCCAGCCTATTGTTCGGTCTCAATCCCGCCACGATTTCCCATATCTTTCTAGTTCGCATCATCTACGCCGGATTCAACCGAAATTGCCGACTCATCGTTGGCACACCGTAAAGTTCGGCCACGTATTTTTTTGCTGTAGATAGCAAGTTAACTTGTCCGGTGTATGGAGCACATGATCTGTCCGGTTCTTTTCTTCGAGTGTTTCAGCCGTGCGCCGACATACTGTCGCGCACCGTTGGCCTAGGATCAACGATCGGGCGGTGACGTGATCGAGGGGTCGCGTCCTTCTGGCTACGTGCCTCGCCCTCCGGCTCAATGAGCCGGCCATCCGCGTGGTAGCCGGCCAAGCACCGGGGGCCATGGAACACGGCCAAGGTCCCATCCGGATATTCATGGACCCGCACCGTGACCTTCACGTAATGGAACCGATGGGGGTCCTGCGGAATCTGCAGGCTCAGGCCCTGATACCGCACGGTATTATCCTTGGCCAGGACTCGCTCGTCTTGCACACACAGGATTTCAGCGAGGGTGGTGCCGACCCACGGGATGAAGGCGGTGCCCGGTTCCGTCGCTGGCACCATAAATCGGTCGGTATACTGAGGGAGGAACTGTTCGGTCAGGTACCGGTTGGCCGCCGCCCTCTCCGTAATCCCGGCCAAGGCCAGTTCCTTGGGCAATCGGTCCTGCAAGGTCCGGAAGGCGCGCTCCGACCGACCCCGCGCCTCCGGTGAATAGGCTGGAATGAGCCTCACCCCCAGTTGCTGCAAGGACCGGTGCACCTGCGTCAACCGGGTCTGATCGACTTTTCCCCCAGCCTCAGCGGTGTACCAATAGTGCGAGCCCCGATCCGTATAGAGGGAACTGAAGAGCCCCCGAGTCTCGATGACCTCCCGTAGGCCCTGAAAACTGCTCATGGTGCCTTCTTCCTCTACAAAGACCGCGGAGTAGAGATCGCTCGTCGTATCATCCAGCGTCACGATCAGATCCCACTGACAGCCCGGCACCCATTCATGGGTCGAGCCGTCCTGATGGAGCATCATGCCGGGCAACGGTTTGCGAGGCCGCTTTTTGCGATGCGCCCCGCGTCGGGGCGCTCGCACCACCTGCCCCGCCGCCTGCAGGGTCTTCTTCGTCCACGTATAGGACCGCGTCCCGCCGTGCTCCGCCTGCCAGCGCTCGTGAAAATGCTTCACAGTCCAGCCCGTATACCGCGTCTCATACAGCGTCACCATGCGGAGCGCCTCATCCACCGGCACCGCGCGGCCCGAAGGGCGTCCGATCCGCCGGTCCTGCAACCCCTCCGTTCCCTCAGTGTCATAGCGTCCACTCCAGCGTCGAAACGTCCGCTCCGTCACCCCCAGGATCTCCGCCGCCTCTGCCATCGTGAGTTCTCGCCGGTGTCGCCGCCCATACAGCTCTTCAAAGCGCATCTGTCTCACCTCCTGTCGTACGTGTGCCCATATCATCGTGGCCCTCCTTGAGGGGCCACCCTAAACCGGACAGATCATGTGCTGCAAAAACCGGACAGATGATGTGCTATCTACACCACGTATTTTTTTGCTTGACAGAATTGATTTATCTGTTCATGTTGTGAACGGTTTGCCAATTTATCCGTATAATTCATGAATTTACAAGGCCAGAGAGACCTTCTACTCCTGAGTGAGCTCGATCGAAATGGTGGGGCCACTCAGCGCACACTTGCGACAAAACTTGGCGTCGCGCTGGGTCTCACGAATCTCTATCTCAAGCGGCTGACTCATAAGGGCTACATTAGGGTTTCGACTATTCCACGCAGTCGGATCCGATATCTTCTGACACCACAGGGCCTTTCGGAAAAAGCACGGTTGACCTATCTCCACATGCAGCACTCGCTTTCCCACTATCGCGACATACGTATTCGGTTAAAAGAAATGATGTCGACGTTCGATGGGACTCATGGCCAACGGGTTGTGATTTACGGGACGACCGAGCTGGCTGAATTGGCGTATTTGTCGCTGCGAGAGATGAATGTCGACTGTATTGGATTTATCGATGAAAGCGGGCGCGAGTCATTTCTTTCTTGTCCGGTCTCTTCGCCGGAAAGGCTTGCCGGATGGCATTTTGATCAGGTGTTGATCACTGATCTCGATCATGCGGCAGCCTGTGAAGAACAGTTGGTTCAGTCGGGAGTGCCACGGGACAAAGTCCTGAGACTCGGCCTGCCCCAATAAGGCTCAGCGCTTCCGTGTGAGACTGGTATTGTGCGAGGAGCTGTTCGGGTCTGTAAGTGAAAGGGCGGAGCTGCGCCCGCAGCGGTCTATCTGGTTGATGAGGTCTGTCTTGTCTATCTTGTGCAGGACCGGAGCGATTGATGACATCGACGTGATAGGACCGAAAAGAGGAGAGAGACCTGTCTTATGAAAGTCAGCCGTTTTGAAGATTTGGATTGCTGGAAGGAAGCTCGCCAACTTACCCGACAGGTTTATGAAGCAATAGGGCGGAATCCCCTCTGGCAGAAGGATGTTCGGCTATGTGGACAGATTCAAGCAGCATCTGTATCGGTGCTGTCGAACGTAGCTGAAGGATTTGTTCGGCATTCTGATAAAGAGTTTGTGCAGTTCTTGTTTATAGCCATGTCTTCAGCGGCAGAAACTCAGAGTCATGCCTACGTGGCTCTGGATCAAAAGTATCTCTCCCAAGAGAGTTTTGATGCCATCTATGCACAAGCTGGGAAAACAAGTCGAATCATTTCGGGCCTCATTAAGTATCTCCGAAACAAGGCTGGCAAGACCAGATAGACCAGATAGACCAGACAGACCAGATGGACCAGACAGACCATCCACTGCGTTGGTACGCCCTTCGGACGCGATCGCGTCACGAAAAAATTGTGCGTGAACAGCTTGCCAGTCAAGGCGTCGAGCCGCTTCTGCCGACAGTCAAGCGTCTGAGTCACTGGAAGGATCGCAAGAAAGAAATTGAAGTCCCACTCTTTTCAGGGTATTGCTTTGTTCGCTTTACATCGGAGCAAAAGCTGCCGGTGCTCAAGACGATTGGTGTGGTCGAAATTGTCGGGACCGGCCATTGTCCGGAGCCGATCCCGGATGAGGAGATTGCGGCGATCAAGACCTTGATGACGAGTGTACTGCCTTACGACCCACATCCATACTTGTACGAGGGCATGCAAGTGGAAGTCGTTCGGGGCCCGCTCCAAGGGGTTCATGGGATTCTCTTGCGCAAAGAAAAACGGCATCGATTAGTGATCGGGGTCCGTCTGATTCAGCAAGCGGCGGCAGTGGAAATCGATGTCACAGATATCGTGCCGGTGTAATGGAAATGGTGAGGCACCTGCTGTGCGAGTTTGACCAGCTGCTTGCCCTGTATCCCCTTGCATGACACCATTGTGGCTGATTGGTAACAGACTTCTCGAGGTTCCATGAAAAGCGCAAATGCGCACTCGGCAAGCCACATTGCTGAGAAATTAGGTATTTCAGGGCTATAGAATGATTCTCGTAACAGGCGGGGCTGGATTCATTGGGGCAAATTTTGTGTTGGATTGGTTCGCCCAATCCGACGAAGCGATTATGAATCTCGACGCCCTCACCTACGCGGGCAACCTACAGAGCCTCGCTTCGCTGGGAGCGGATAAGCGGCATACCTTTGTCCAGGGCGACATTGGTGATTCCCCTCTGGTCGCTGACCTGCTTGCACAGAACCGGCCACGCAGCATTATTAACTTCGCCGCTGAAAGCCATGTGGACCGTTCCATCCACAGCCCAGATAACTTCATTCAGACCAATATCATGGGGACGTTCCGGCTATTGGAAGCTGTGCGTGCCTATTGGGGTGGGTTGAGTAGCGAGGCAAAACAGCGCTTCCGTTTCCTTCACGTTTCGACCGACGAAGTCTATGGCTCTCTGGCCAAGGGCGAACCAGCGTTCAGCGAAACCCGCCGCTATGAGCCTAACAGTCCGTACTCAGCAAGCAAAGCTGCCAGCGACCATCTGGTGCGCGCCTACCACCACACCTATGGGCTACCGGTGCTGACCACCAACTGCTCCAACAACTATGGCCCCTGCCATTTTCCTGAGAAGCTCATCCCCCTGATGATCATTAATGCTCTCGCAGGCAAGCCGTTGCCGGTATACGGTGACGGCCAGCAGATCCGCGACTGGCTGTATGTGAAAGACCATTGCAGCGCCATCCGCCGGGTGCTCGAAGCCGGCAGGGTAGGCGAGGTCTACAACATCGGCGGCTGCAACGAAAAGCCCAATATTGAAATTGTTCACACTGTGTGCGCGCTACTGGACGAGCTTCGCCCGCGTATTGATGGGAAGTCCTACCGCGAGCAAATTGCCTACGTTACCGACCGTCCCGGCCATGATCGTCGCTACGCCATTGATGCCGGAAAAATCGAGCACGAACTGGGATGGAAACCCGCTGAAACCTTCGAAACCGGCATACGCAAAACCGTACAGTGGTATCTGGATAACCAGAGCTGGGTCAGCAATGTGCAATCGGGCGCATACCGGAAATGGGTCGAGAAAAATTACCAAGGGCGCGGCTGATGAAAATTCTGTTGTTTGGTAAAGGTGGCCAGGTAGGCTGGGAGTTGCAGCGTAGCCTTGCGCCCTTAGGCGAGCTGATCGCGCTGGACTTTGATAGTCGGCAGCAGTGCGGCGACTTCACCCGTCCGGACGATATTGCCCACACCGTGCGCGATATCGCTCCGGATGTGATCGTCAATGCCGCTGCCTATACCGCCGTCGATAAGGCCGAGAGCGAGCCGGAGCTCGTTCGCACCATCAATGCCCTTGCTCCGGGCATACTTGCCCGGGAGGCGAAGAAGTTGGGGAGTTGGCTGATCCATTATTCCACCGACTATGTATTTGATGGCAGTGGCGGAAAACCCTGGGTGGAAACTGACCCCACCGGCCCCTTGAATGTCTACGGCTCGACGAAGCTGGAAGGCGAGGAAGCCATCCGCGCATCAGGCTGTCATCATCTGATTTTCCGCACCAGTTGGGTGTATGCGGCACGGGGCGGCAACTTCGCCAGGACGATGCTACGACTTGCCCAGGAGCGCGAGAGCCTCACCGTCGTGGCCGATCAGATCGGCGCCCCCACCGGTGCTGACCTTCTGGCAGATGTCACCGCCCACGCCATCCGCACGGTTCTACAACGACCGGAATTGTCAGGTCTGTATCATCTGGTTGCGGGAGGTGAAATCTCATGGCACGGCTATGCTCAGTTTGTCCTGAATTTGGCTCGTCAAGCCGGAATTGCGCTCAAAGTCGACGCGGAAAGCGTTGTCCCAGTGCCAACCAGTACATTTCCTTTGCCTGCCCGTCGTCCCCTGAACTCGCGCCTAGCCGTTAGAAAACTCCAAACAGCCTTTGATGTACATCTGCCGTCCTGGCACGCTGGCGTCGCGCACATGCTTGCAGAGATTCTAGCCGGTGGTAAGTAGGAAGTGGTGAGTTGTGAGTGGGGAGTAGTAAGTTAAAAAACCACTCACCACTCCCCACTTACCAGTAATCAGCAATGGGTAAACCACACGAACAACTGGAAGCTTGGAAGTTGCGATGCAACTGGTAAAAACTGTCTATCAAATGACGTCAGATTTTCCAGCAGAAGAGCGTGACGGCTTAGCTCAGCAGATGCAACGGGCAGCCGTGTCAATTCCAAGCAATATCGCCGAAGGCGCTGGCAGAAACAGTGCAAAGGAGTTCTTGAATTTCATTGGGATATCGCGGGGCTCGTTGGCTGAACTTGAAACCCAGTTGCAACTGGCGGTTATGCTTGGCTTCGCCGTAGAGGTGGCTCCGGTTGGTTAGACAGTGTAGACCATTCCTTAAGTGGCGCCCGGCGGATTGCTGACTACGCGGCTGTCCGCCGTGTCGTCAGATTGTCGTAGTACACCTGGTCAGGCGTCTGGCCGTCAAGCGCCTGATGCGGTCGGG
>Ga0163153_10002268_pt1 | contig 28543 bp, 27 predicted proteins | sample OliLakLV19MP6IB1_FD_148629 | JGI IMG/M metagenome (GOLD analysis project Ga0163153, IMG submission 148629) | Freshwater microbial mat bacterial communities from Lake Vanda, McMurdo Dry Valleys, Antarctica - Oligotrophic Lake LV.19.MP6.IB-1 | ecosystem: Environmental > Aquatic > Freshwater >...
GGGCTGGTGCGGGTTGTTCGGCGGGACGGGCGGCGTGGCGGCACAGATTGTGGCACGCATGTCGAACCTGTGCGATGTGGTCTGGAACAACGAGAGCAAGGACTGCTTGCATGTGATCCCGTACTAAGGCGTGCGCCTGGTCGGCTCTGCGCTCCGGATCCCGAAGAGCAGGGCCGGCCAAACGATCAGCGAGAGTATGAGGGAGGACAGTATGGACTTGATCATCTTAGTAATTATGGCACTCGTGACGTTCATCTGGTGGGCGAGCGCCGCACGATGGAAAACGGCTGTGGCGGTGAGACGGCAGCCCTTGGGTCGGCCTCGGGTCAGGTGATGCATATGGCGATCGCCATCGGGGGTTCCCGTGGAATCGAAGGCGAGATTGGATATTCGTCCGCTCTCCACTTCATAGGCTGGAGCTAGGTCATCGGACAGCGGGCGACGGTTCATTGAACGGTCCTATACAGGAGGGTTTAGCCATGCAGACATACACGAGCGCGATCGGCGCGATGGCGCTCCTACTAGTGGCCGCCTGGTCCCACCCGAACCTCGCCGCGGCCCATGGCGCCGTGAGTGGGGAAGACGACCCCTGCCTCAGGCGAGTTGGGGAGAAGGTCGTGCACTTCAACGCCTATCAGCCGCAACACCAGCTGCGAGAGCAATACTGCACGGACATTCCCCAGGCCGGCGATACCTTTCTGGTCGTGGACCTCGTGGATCCGGCCTGGCGCACGGAACCAATCGGGATGCGGATCGTCAAGGGGTTCAGTGGGATTGACGGGGAAATCGTGGCCGAGATTCGCCCCAGCCCGCATCCCGACGGGGTGCTCCGGGGCGAAGTCAGTCTGGAAGAGGGCGTATATACGGTCACTATTGCAACAGAGAATCAGAATCTGATGAAGCGGCCACAATATCTCTTGCGGGTACACATGACTGACTATCAGCAGCTCGCACAAACCGTGGTCGTCCCGCTGCTGGGCCTGCTGCTTGCGACCTGGCTGGGGTACAAACTCATACGTTCGAAGTGGCTGCGAAATTGGTGGACTGTTCTCCGTTCCTAGGCAGCCGGTCGTTCAGGTGGTTGCGAAATTGAAGAAGGCTGAATGTCAACGACAGTATACGGTTTCTTCGCGGCACCAAAGGCGTCTCTCGCATGACGCACGATTGCACCACGCACCTTATCTTGGAGACGATCGACGCGTGCGTACGATCAGCCAAGGAGTGTGTAACCCATGGAATCAAATGGGAGGTCAGATAAACCTCCGCTCCCCAGTCAGCAAACCGGCGAAGGCAATTGCACGCGTTGCGGAGGATTGATGATCACGGAGTATTACTTGGACCTAGAAGACGATTCTGGGGAAATCGGCATCACCGGCTTGCGTTGCACCAGTTGCGGCGACGTCATCGACTCGGTCATTCTTCGGAACCGATTGAACCCGACTCCGGATCTGTTGCACGGCGTGAAGCAGAGAAAGTATGCCCAACGGTTCGGTCACGGCGAGGCAGAGAGCTAGGGTGGAACGGCGGTAATAGGTGAGTTTGAATTCTGCTATGCCACCGTATGTAAATTTCGCAACTGAGTTCAAGGGCGCACGGACTGAAAACTGGTCACTACTGAACAGTTTTGTTTGACGAGATGTGACTATGCTATTTCGAATCGATTCTACCGGAACAGCCATGGGATTGACACACGGATCGACCACGACCACTAGGCGGCCCCGAGTGATGGCCCTTGAAAACGGATAAGAGCATGCAGATTGTCGTAGCCGGCGGAACGGGATTCATCGGTCGGCCCTTATGCGCTTCGCTCTGTCGGGAGGGGCATCAGGTCATCCTCCTCACGAGAAGGATAGAAAGGCAACGGTACCATGACTCGACCATCACAGCCGTCGAATGGAATGGCCGAGATGCGGGAGCCTGGGAGAAATATCTCGAAGATGCCGATGCCGTGATCAATTTGGCTGGAGCCCCGATTGCCGATGAACGCTGGAACGATGCCCGCAACCAGATTCTCAAGGAAAGCCGGGTCCTCACGACTCGCCTGCTGATAGAAGCCCTATCCCGCTGCTCTTCAAAACCCCAGACGCTGATCAACGCCTCCGGTATCGGCTACTACGGGGCCTGCGACGATCGTGCGTTGGATGAGGGAGCCTCACGCGGCCAAGGCTTTCTGGCCGATCTCTGTCTCGCGTGGGAAGCGGAGGCACTTCGGGCTGCGGTGCTCGGTGTGCGAGTCGTCATGTTGCGGACCGGGATGGTGCTCGAACAAGACGGTGGGGCCCTGCCCAAAATGCTGTTGCCGTTCCGTTTCTTCGCAGGCGGCCCGATCATGCCGGGAACCCAGTGGGTGTCGTGGATCCATCGACGCGATCACATCGGATTGATCAAATGGGCGCTTACGTCGCCGAGTATCTCTGGTCCTGTCAATGCAGTAGCGCCCGAGGCTGTGACGATGAACCGATTCTGCGACGCACTTGGACAAGCTCTCCACCGGCCGTCCTGGCTTCCAGTGCCAGGCTTCGCATTACACCTGGCATTGGGCGAACTGGGGACGCTCATGACTACGGGCCAACGGGTCGTTCCGGCGAAGGCACTCTCCCATGGATATATCTTTCAATACCCGAAGCTAGAACCAGCCTTGCGGGCGATCCTGACGAAGGGATAAAGGAGGTGAGCCCCGGCCCCCAGCGATCGGTCTATCTAAATTCCCTCGTATCGCTCGCGGGAATCTGTGAATCGAAGTTGCACATCAATTGTAGTTAACAAGGAGGCGTTCACATGTCGACCAAGAAGATCAGGGTCACCACCACCATACTGCTGAGCGTGCTGACCGTCGTGTTGTTTCAAGTATCAGGGAAGACGAGCGAGGTCTGGGCGGCTGAAGGGTACGACAAGCCAGGGAGTCAGGCTCAGCGACCGCATGGAGCCGATGTCGACCTGCCGAATGGTGTGATCGGCGCGTCGTTGGATGTCTGGGCGGAACGTATCGGCGATCCGGCTTCGCTGTACGTGAACCATGTGATCCCGGAAGGGCCTGCACAGCAAGCAGGCCTCAAGCACGGAGATGAAATCGTGACGGTAAACGGTGCCACAGTCAGCGGTAAGACCTATGAGCAGGCGATCAAGATGGTGCGCGGGGAAGCGGGCACAGCGGTGAAACTGGGCGTGAAGGGAGAGGGAGGCCTGCGCGAGATTGCAATCATGCGTATCGCCAGCGAAAAACTTTACAAGGGTGAGATGGAATCACATGGTGTAATTGGCGTATCGCTGCATGTCTGGGCGGAACATATCGGCGATCCGGCTTCGCTATACGTGAACCATGTAATCCCGGAAGGGCCTGCACAGCAAGCAGGCCTCAAGCACGGAGATGAAATCGTGACGGTAAACGGTGCCACAGTCAGCGGTAAGACCTATGAGCAGGTGATCAAGATGGTGCAAGGGGAAGCGGGCACAGCGGTGAAACTGGGCGTGAAGGGAGAGGGAGGCCTGCGCGAGATTGCAATCATGCGTATCGCCAGCGAAAAACTCTATAAGGGTGAGATGGGATCACATGGTGGGCCGGCGCGATAGCTGTGCATCATGCTCAACGCCAGGCGTTCACGCTGGTTCTCCTTCGGTCAGATCAAAGTGCATTTAGTGATGCACTTTGATCTGGCAAGGTCTCAAACAGTGGGGTTCGGCCATGATTAGGCAAATCACTCAGGCAGGCTCTATGCTGCTCATTCTAGTAGCAGCGCTCTACTACCCCGACATAGCCTCGGCACATGGGACAGCGAGCGGAGAAGATGACCCCTGCCTGCGCCGGATCGGGGAGCAGGTGGTGCATTTCAACGCGTATCAGCCGCAATACCGGTTGAAAGATCATTACTGCACGGACATTCCCCAGGCAGGTGACACATTTCTAGTCGTTGACCTCGTCGACCCGACGCTGCGCAACGAGCCGGTCGGGATGCGAGTTGTAAAGGGGAACGGGAGCAACGAGATAGACGATCAGATTGTGGCAGATATTCGGCCGAGCGCCCACCCGGATGGAGTCCTGAGAAGCGAGGTCCGGCTGGACGAGGGCTTATATACGGTCACTATTGCCACAGAGAAGCAGAATCTGATGAAGCGCCCGCAGTATCGCTTGCGAGTACACATGACCGATTATCAGCAGCTAGTACAAACCGTGGTCGTCCCGCTGCTGGGCCTGCTGCTCGCAGCATGGCTTATGTACAAACTCCTACGCTCGACGTGGCTGCGGAATCGGTGGGCCGCCCTCCGTTCCTAGGAAGCCTGGCGTTCCGGTGCGTGATCATTGGGTTTACAAATGGGAGAAGGCTAAATGTCACCGACAATGCAGTCCTTGCCGGTCTATTCGAGGCATGAACGGCTTCTCTCGCGTGACTTACGATAGCTCAACTCGTTTTGGAGATGATCACAGGCGATCCCGACGAAGGATTGAAGAATGTCTGAAATGGTTTCAGTGGTCGAATATTTTCAGATGCTGGCCGTTGCCGTTCTGGTCGGCAAGGTCGTGCTCTTGTCTTTCATCGTCGCGCCGATTCTTGCAAAGAACCTGGAACGAGAGCCGTTCGGCAAAGTGGTTCGTCAACTATTTCCAGCGTATTACACATTGGGCATGGGAACGGCCATCGTGGGATTGGTCTCCGTGATTGGACTGGGGCTTATCCGCGGAATAACTACGGGCCTGCTGGTCGGCGGCGGGACATGGTTCATCATTCTCGTGGCCGAAGCCTATTGCCGCTCGCCGCTGACGCCGCAGAGCAATGCGATGAGGGATCGGCTTAAGAGCCAGAAATCAGAGGGAACTCTCGATCCGGCCCTGCAGACCGCATGGAATCGATTGCATCAACGGTCAGTGTATCTAAACTCACTCGTACTGCTTGCGGGGCTGTGTTTACTTGGGCTGTCAAGTCGTTGGTAGTTCGCCACAAGGAGGAACGCACATGAAGGTCACAGGCATTCATATCGCGGCAGGTGTGATGATGGGCCTTTTGTTGACCGGCGCAGCCGGGGCTGCTGACCAGCCCATGACCCAAACTCCATACGCGCATGGTCACGAGGACAACCTCCCCAATGGCATGATCGGCGTCTCGCTCCAGGTCGGGCTGAGCATATCGGCGATCAGGCGGTGCTCTATGTCGGTATGGTGCATCCGGAGGGACCGGCTCAACAAGCAGGGCTTCGACATGGAGATGAAATCATGAGTGTCGATGGGACAGCGGTGACGGGAAAGAGCTATGAGCAGGTGGTCAAGATGATCCGAGGAGAAGCAGGAACCATTGTGAAGCTGGGGGTCAAGGGTGGGGCAGACAGTCGCGAAATTTCCATCACACGTATGGCCGGTGACAAACTTCCGAAAGGTCCGATGGGATCGCACGGCAGTTCCACCAAATAGGAGTTCATCGTCGTGAGTTATCTCAAAATCCTCTCATTGTGCGGGCTGCTACTCTTATTGGGTCAAGGTTTGGCCTACGGTGAACCAGGACGGGTTGCGTCTGGGACAACGCATTCCAGCCTGGCGAAGGCGAACCTCTTCCTGGCAGCCGGTGACTACCGTCGTGCGTTGGAGGCATGCCAGCGTGAGATCGACTACGCCCCGTCGGCGGCAAGCTATATCCATCTCACCTATGTGTATCAGGCGATCGACGCGTATCTAGAACATCTGTTGCAGAAAGAGAGGTGGATGGCGGTCGAGCATCTGTATCTCAATCTTGCATACCGCGATACCGAAGACCTGATCGATCCTCCGGGCGGACTGGCCCGCATGGCCAAGGAGATGATCCAGGCGAGTGTACGGCAACAGTCCGACGTCAGTGCGGCTATGGCGAATCGACTGGACAAGGCCGAATCGGATCGCCTTTGGGTGGAACAAGCACAATGGCGGGCCACGAACCCTGAAATTTGGTGGCAGGGAGTTCCGGAAACTTGGGTGCGATAAGAGTCAACATGCGCGCAAAACCGGTCGGGGTAGGTATCAAATTGCTGGGCGGCCTGTTCTTGATTGTCGGTGTCGTTGATCTGGTCGTCATCGGGTTGTTCCCCTCTTACGCCTTGAAACTATTCGGCACGGCTGTGACCAGTCCCTCGTCGTTTCTCGTCAAGCTCCATTCTCCTGCCGTGCATCTATTGATCGGGTACGGATTTCTCTGGCTGCGTCCCTGGGCCTGGGGACTCGGCCTGGCCTATGCGGGATTCGGGATAGTGAGTGAGTCGATGAGTCAATTCGCTTTCGGATTCCATGTGGTCCGTCTCTTTACTGATCAGGCAGTCGTGACAACCGCCAAGTCATCTGTTTCGGAAGGATCGAACTGATGCGTGGAATCGTATGGCTCAGACAAGACCTCAGACTTTCTGACCAGCCGGCCCTGACCGCGGCCTGTGATGCATGCAGCGAAGTGATCCCGCTCTTTGTGTTCGACGAACCTCTGCTGCAATCCCATGTTTTCGGCTCAGCTTGTGTAAACTTCATGCTCGGCTGTCTGAAAAATGTCGCTGCTTCGCTTGCCGATCGAGGCCTCATACTTCAGTGGTCTCGCGGCGAGCCGGTGGAAGAAGTCGTTCGCGCTGCGCGCAAATGGAAGGTCGATGTGGTCTATTGGAATCGTGACTACGAGCCAGGAGCCATTAACCGAGACCGTGCCGTCCAACAACGATTGTCCCAGATCGGTGTCATCGTGCGGACGTTCAAAGACCATGTGGTCTTCGAGGCCGAAGAAGTTCGAAGCGCGACCGGCGAGCCTATGCAGAGGTATAGCGCCTATCGTGCACGCTGGTGGACAAAGTGGCAGGCGGAGCAACCGACTACTCTTCCAGTTCCTCGGTTGTTGACGGCAGAGAAGGCTGTGTCGTTGCCCGCCCCGCCTCCGTTGCCCTCGGCAAGCGATTTGGGATATGAGCCGGTGCTTCTGTCGATCGAACCGGGGGAGCGAATCGCTCAGAAACGATTACGTCGCTTCGTTGAAGGCCCCATTCACACCTACATCACGGGGCGAAATCTTCCTGCCGTCGACGGCAGTTCGATCCTCTCCCCCCACTTTCGATTCGGGACCTTGTCGGCCCGCGCCGCAGTACATGCGGCCCTGGCGTCGCTTGCACAGGGCAGACGTGTCTCTCGTTCCGATGTTTTCATCTGGATCGACGAATTAGTCTGGCGGGAATTTTTTCAGCAGGTTCTGGCGGCGTTTCCCCGCGTCGTCGATGGGCCATTTCGCCAGGTTCCAGCACCGGCTCCTCGTGAGGCCGGCACCGAACGCGATCGATTGTATCAAGCCTGGTGTGAAGGGAAAACCGGCTTTCCGATCGTGGACGCGGGCATGCGCCAGTTGAACCAGACCGGATGGATGCACAACCGTGTTCGCATGATCGTCGCCTCGTTTCTCATCAAGGACCTGCGGATTGACTGGCAGAGCGGCGAGCGGTATTTTATGCAGCGCCTCATCGATGCCGACGTCGCGGCCAACAACGGTAACTGGCAATGGTGTGCCTCGACTGGCACGGATGCGATGCAAGGGTACAGGATTTTCAATCCCCTGTTGCAGAGCAAGAAGTTCGATCCGAAAGGCGAATACATCCGAAAGTATGTGCCGGAGCTTGCGGCCGTTTCAATTGACCAGATCCATGCGCCACATCTGATGACCCATGAAGAACAGGCCCTGGCTAAATGCCGCATTGGTATAGACTATCCTTCGCCCATCGTGGATCACCGGCAAGCCCGCGATGAATATTTAGCCCTCGGCAAACTACAGAGGACGAGATGAAGACCGCGCCGCTCCGTCTTGGAATCAGCCGTTGTCTCCTCGGAGACGAAGTCCGGTTCGATGGGGGACATAAGAGGGACAGTTTTCTGACCGATGTGTTTGGCCGCTATGTGGAGTGGGTCCCGGTCTGCCCCGAGGTTGAGGCAGGACTGGGCACTCCTCGCGAGGCGATGCGATTGGTCGGCAATGCTCAGAATCCCCGACTCGTGACGATCAAGAGTAAGACCGATCACACGCGCGCCCTGGAAACGTTGACCACGAATCGTATCGCGCAACTCATGGAGCTGGATTTATCCGGGTACGTCTTTAAAAAAGGTTCGCCGAGCTGCGGTATCGAGCGAGTTCGTCTTTACAATGAGCATGGGATACCCAATCGGACCGGAGTCGGACTATTTGCGCGGGCTTTTATCGAGGAGTTTCCGTTGATTCCTGTCGAGGAAGAAGGACGGCTCTGCGAACCTACACTCAGGGAGAATTTTATCGAGCGAGTCTTCTGTTACCGCCGCTGGCAGGATCTCGTACAGAGTGGCGTCACGAGGCAGGCTCTGATGCAGTTCCACACGATCCATAAATATTTACTGTTGGCCCATAGCCCGCAGCAATGCGAGGTGCTTGGGCGGCTGGTCGGTCAGGCGCATCAACACAGTCCCAAGGAGCTCGCTCACCGGTACGGGGAACTCTTCATGAAGGTATTGGCTGTGAAAGCGACGGTGCGCAAACATGTAAACGTACTCCAGCACATCCTGGGATATTTCAAGGAGCGGCTCAGCGCTCACGAGAAAGACGAGCTATTGGGCGTGATCGGTGATTATCATCAAGAGCTCACGCCCTTGGTTGTCCCTCTGACGCTGATCAAACACTACGTCCAGATCTTCGATGTCGGCTACATTCGCGATCAGGTCTATCTCAATCCGCATCCGAAGGAACTCATGTTACGCAATCATGTGTAGAAAGGAAGATGCATGCCGCATGTTGTCATAGAAGAAGCCGGAGATCTGCAGGGCTTATATCAGGTTTTCACCCCGATCATTCATCGGGCGGGGAGCGAGATCCTCAAGGTCCAGGAGTTTTTTCTTGCACGGAGCGGCAAAGACGCGCTGCTGGATTCGGTTGCGATCGAAAACGGGGTTGCGTGCACCTTCTTTGTCCAGCTCAAGCTTCACGAGAAGGCAATCACCGTTCGTCTCTTGCCTGCCACAGATCCTGAGAAGACACCGGCGGTCAAAAAGGTGATGGCTCTGGTGGCTGGATTCATTCGAACAGTGTACCCGGACAGTCGCTACGGCAAGACCAACTTACAGGAATATCTAGAGGCAACGACGGATTCAAAGTGAGTGCGAACAGACGCGAATATCAACAAGGAGAGCGATGAGATGGCGACCATGACACGAGGAGTGATTCTAGTTGGACACGGCGGCATTCCCAAAGGATGCCCATCTGAACTCGTCACGAAACTGAAACGGTTGGAAGGACAGCGGCGGGCGGCAGGCATGCCAATGTCGGCGGAGGAACAGGAGCTGGACACAAGAATTCGCCAGTGGCCGAGGACACCGGAAACGGACCCCTATCAATCTGGACTTGAGGCGGTGGCTACTCAACTGCGAGCCAACCTGGGAGACGTGCTTTTTGCCGTGGCCTACAACGAGTTCTGTGCGCCGACGTTGGAAGAATCGGTGGAGGCTCTGATCAAGAAAGGCGCAACTCACATTACCGTGGCCACGACAATGTTTACGCCGGGGGGTTCTCACTCGGAGGTGGAAATTCCAGAAATCCTCGACCATCTACGGCCGCAGTATCCCGGGGTCGAACTCCGCTATGCCTGGCCGTTCGACCTGAAGCTTGTCGCACACACGTTGACGGAACAGGTGCAGCGCTTTTCCTGAACAGGATCTTGTATGGCGAAACATCTTCAATCCGGTGGTTTACGGTGGGATGACCGATGAGTAATCGGAAAGGCGCAAAAGCATGAGACTGAAGCAGAGCGGACAGGTTAAGCTGTGCGTTCTCGGTTTGCTGACGGCCGTCACGTTCGGCGCGTGGGTCGCAGGCCCGGTGGAGGCGCGGCAGCAGGAGATCACCGGTAAAGATGGGGCACCGATGGTGCTCGTGCCGGCGGGGGAATTTACCATGGGAAGCAACGACGGTAGTGACGATGAAAAGCCCGCCCATCAGATCTCTCTCGATGCCTATTACATCGACAAGCATGAAGTGACGGTCGGGCAGTATGCAAAGTTTCTGGAGTCCAAGGGCGTGAACGGGCCGCCAATGTGGCCAACCATGGACCAGCCGCCCCATCAGAAGCGCCCGGTCGTAAATGTCGACTGGTCGGATGCGAACAACTATTGCGAGTGGGCCGGCAAGCGGTTGCCGACGGAAGCGGAGTGGGAGAAGGCGGCACGTGGGGCGGATGGGCGGATCTATCCATGGGGCAATGAACCACCCGATGGGCTCCGGGCGAACTATGGGAAGGAGAAGTGGAACAACCATGACGCGCTGGTGCCGGTGGGACAATTGAAAGACGGCAAGAGCCCCTATGGGATCTATGATCTGGCGGGGAATGTCTGGGAATGGGTGAGCGACTGGTATGACCCGGACTATTACACGACCAGCCCGCCACAGAACCCGAAGGGGCCGGAAAGTGGTAAATACAGAGTGTTGCGGGGCGGTTCGTGGGATCTCGCTCCGGAGCACCTGCGATCTGCGCGCCGGGACTTCAATATACCGTTGGCACCCGACTACGACTCACCGGCGTACCGGAACTTCAACAGCGGGTTCCGTTGTGCGATGAATCCCGTCCTGACTCCTTCAGGAGGGATGGCTGACTCTGGGAAACTAATGCCATTGCTTCCAGTTCCGGCCGAGTATGCCGACAAACATATGCCGGCTGGCTGGTGGACAGACCCGAATGTCATCGAGCAGGGAAAGCAGGTGTACTCCCAGGAGGGCTGCCGCAGTTGCCATAAGGACGGTCAACCGGTAAAAAGTGGTGGAGGGCTTCGTGACCAGAAAAACACCAGCCGTTTCTCAGACAGCTACTGGTTCTGGCGAGTGGCCGAAGGGGTTCCAAAGACGACCATGAAGGCCTTCAAGTCGTACCTCTCAGAAGAGCAGATCTGGCAGGTGATCGCGTTCACGCATCAGTTCTCGCATGGGGGAAAACCCTCCGAACACACGGATTATAAGCCTTGAACGGGATGCTAGCCTGAACGCCCCGACAGGGCTGGCATCACGCAGTACGTACCAAATCGATCTTAGAAAAAGCCTTCACGATGTTTACGCCAGGCGGATCTCACTCGGAAGTTGAGATTCCTGAAATCCTCGATCATCTGCGATTGCTGCATCCCAACGTTGAACTCCGCTACGCTTGGCCGTTCGATCTGAAGCTTGTCACACACACGTTACCGGAGCAGGTGAAACGAATTTCCTGAGGACAACTCAGGGTCCCACCCATGAAAACTATTTCGCTGTAAACAGTTCCGGATCCTCTCCGTCAGCGGGTGCGGTGAGGATACTGGCACCAGGATTACAGGCTGATTCCGGGTAGCAGGGCGGGATCTCCCGAGCGACACTCTGATCGCTCGACTTCACATCGGTCTGCGCTTCCACGACGACGGTTCCGGGGAGATACGTGGAGACGATGCTGATTAACGGAGGATCGGAGGGCCCGCGAAGATACCAGGGGATAGCCGACTCGCGGTTGAACGAGGGAATCAATCCGAAGAAACTACCGATTGGATTGTTGCTCGGAGAGACGAGACAGGCGTTGAAACAAACGAGTCCAGGTGGCACGTTCAGCAGCGTGAGGGCATTGCTCGGAAGCACAGCTCCCGTTAAGAAGGCGGAAATGCCCGCCACCGCGGTGGTCGCGCGAATGCTCAGCGTGCCCGGATTGACGATGACTGTCATCGGCGCCGCTTGTGTGCCGACAACCCCGTTGAAAGCCTGTAATGTCGAGGCCGCGCCAGCCGTCACGTTTGCGCCCGATCCTGCCGCACTGAAGATAGAGCCTCCGTTGGCGATGACATTCACCGCACCTCCTGTGCCGAGCAACCCCAAGGTGACATTCGTCCCTGCCGTATAGCTAATGGCGCCGGTCCCGCTGGTGGTCATGGCGGTTCCCGCCAGGGCAATGGGACCACCGGTAGCGATGATGGTCACGGCATTCGCGCCGCCGACCGTGAGATTGGAATTCTGATTGATGGTATTGGCGGCGGTCAGCGAAATCGGGCCGCCGGTGACTGAGATGGGTGTGGTCGCCAAGGTGATGGAATCCGTCGTCAGCGTCAAACTACCACCCACCATCGCGCCGTTCAACGTGGTGGTACCGGTTCCGGCTGATTGAAGTAGATCTCCGGTCGTCATTACATTGTTCCCGAACGTCACATTGCCGGCGTTGACGACTGTGAGACTGGTGAGCGGCGTGAACCCGCCGACAATCCCATTCATCACGATGTTGCCTATGCCGGCATTGAGCGTGAGACTTTGCGCCCCGTTGGTGGCGCCATTCAGGGCGATGTTACCTCCAGCGTTGCTGGTCAGTGCGGTCGCTGCCCCCAGCGTAACCGCATCGTTGTATGTTTGTGCGCCTGTGGTCATCACGCTGCCGCCGTTGATTACGGTGGTGCCTCCTGTATCGGTGGTCAGGCTCGTCAGCGCGGTGGTGCCACCGACTGCTCCACCGAAGGTCGTCGTGCCGGTCGTGTTGACGGCCAAGGTTTGTGCGCCGTTGACGGTGTTGTTGAAGGCGATGATTTGATTCCCGGAACTGTCTACCGTTGTGGCGCCGATGAGCGAGACCGCGTCCGTATAGGTTTGGCTGCCGCTTGTCGTAAAGGCGCCGGTCAATTGCGTCGTGCCGCCATTGCCGCTCGCGAAATTGTTGATGCCGATGAGGTTCGCGCCGTTGATCGTGGTCGCGCCGCTGAAATTCAACACGAGGTTGAAGCCGCCGCCCGTGACGGTCGAGCCGAACGTCGGCGTGGTGCCGGTCAAAGTCGTATTGGCGCCAAGGGTCACCACGTCGTTATAAGTTTGCGCGCCGCTCGTGGTAACAGCCCCGCCGTTGATCGCCGTGGTGCCGCCGGCGTTCGTCGTCATGCTGGTGAGTGCTGTCGCGCCACCCACGGCTCCGCCGAATGAGGTCGTACCGGCTGTATTCACTACGAGGGCCTGCGCGCCGTTCACACTGTTATTGAACGTGACAGCCTGGTTACCGGAACTAGTGACTGTCGTCGCACCTGTCAGGGCCACGGCATCGTTATACGTTTGTTCTCCGGTCGTGCTGAACGCACCGGTCAGGTTTGTTGTTCCTCCGTTGCCGGTGGAGACGTTATTGATACCGGTAAAATTGGGGCCGTTAATCGTAGTCGCGCCGCTGAAATTCAACGCGAGGTCGAAACCGCCGCCCGTGACGGTCGAGCCGAACGTCGGCGTGGTGCCGGTCAAAGTCGTATTGGCGCCAAGGGTCACCACGTCGTTATATGTTTGCGCGCCGCTCGTGGTGACAACCCCGCCGTTGATCGCCGTAGTGCCGCCGGCGTTTGTCGTCATGCTGGTGAGTGCTGTCGCGCCACCCACGGCTCCCGAAAAAGTCGTGATCCCGGTGCTGTTGGTCGCGAGGCTGAAAGTGCCGTTTAGCGTGTTGCCAAACGTGATGGCTCCGGCTCCGGCGTTGAGTGTGATATTGGCGCCAAGGGTGACGGCGTCGCTGTAGGTCTGGGTGCCGGTCGTCGTCACGCCGCCGACATTCAGCGCGGTCGCGCCACCGGTATTGGTGGTCAGACTTGTGAGCGCGGTGGTATTGCCGATCAATCCGCCGAACGTCGTCGTACCGGCTGTATTCACCGCCAAGGCCTGCGCCCCATTCACGCTGTTGTTGAACGTGACAGCCTGGTTACCCGAGCTGGTGAGTGTTGTCGCGCCCGTCATGGCCACGGCATCGTTATATGTTTGCGTCCCGGTCGTACTGAACGCGCCGGTGAGGTTTGTTGTTCCACCGTTGCCGGTGGCAAAGTTATTGATGTTGGAGAAGTTGGCCCCATTGATCGTCGTCGTCCCCGTGAAATTCAACGTGAGATCGAACCCTCCACCGGCCACCGTCGATCCAAAAGTGGGTGTGGTGCCGGTCATGATGGAATTGCCCAGTAAGGTGAGCGGATCGCCGTAGGTCTGAGCTCCGGTGGTCGTGACATTTCCCCCGACCTGCACGGCGCCCGCAGCATTTGTGGTGAGCGATCCGAGCGCTTGCGTCCCTCCGACTTCGCCAGTAAAGGTAGTCGTGCCATTTGAATTGACGGCCAACGTACGACCCGCGGCGTTGCCGTTCACTGTGCTGCCGAAAGTCACATTCCCACCCGTTCCCAATCCTGCGCTTCCGCCGGTTGCCGTCAGAGTCGTATTGGCGGAGAGCAGGGCGGCGTCGGCAATCGAGATGGCGCCACCGGTGCCTGCCGTGCCACTGCCGAATCGATTTCCACCCGTCGCTGTAATGTTCTGATGCGTGATCGTCGGGGTGGCGCCACCAGCATCGAGTGTGACGGCGGCGCCGTTGCCCCCGTTCGCATTCCCGGCAAGCCCGCTCCCGCCGATTGTGGAGATGGCACCGACCGTCACGTTCCCTCCTGTCGAACTCACGATCACGTTGGCTCCGCCACCTCCCGCTTGGCCTGCGCCGTTGCCGTTGCTGCCGGATGCGGTGATGGTTGTGGTCGTGGCGTTACCGGCGCTGGTCACTGAAACAGCACCAGCCTGACGGCCTGATGTTCCTGCATTAGCTGTGCCGCCAGAGGTGGTCATCGCGCCGGTGAGTGTCGTAGCCCCGGTCGTGGAGGTCACAGTCACGTTTCCGCCGACACCATTCGCCAGTCCCGACGTATTAATCGCCCCGGAACTGACCGTGGTGCCGGACAGCGTCACAGACCCTGCGGCCCCGCCTACGCCCGCACCGGTTGCTGAGCCGGTTCTGGCGTTCACAGCTCCTGTCGTCGAGAAACCAGCGCCGGTGCTCGAGACGACACCCGCATTGCCACCGGCTTGATTGGTCCCGATGGCCGCGCCTCCGCTAGCCGTAATGGCTCCGCCCACCGTGCGGTTCACGCCTGTAATCGTCACGTTGCCGCCGGCTGCACCTGCATGGGTTCCACCAACCACGGCTGACCCGCCGGACGCCGTGATCGTGCTGGCCACGTTGACATTACTCGCTGAGTTGAGCTGGACGACTCCACCCGCTCCTTTAGTTCCACCACTGGTATTGATTGTGCCGGTCTGCAAGAAGGTGCCAGCTGCCGCGTTGCTTTGCGTGACCGTGATGCTGCCCGCTGTACCGCCTGCTCCTGTCCCCACGGCATTGCCGGTGCGAGCGGTCAATGTGCCGGTGGTCAGATTGCCCGAGGTTGTATTCGTGATGGTGATCGTTCCGGCGTTGCCGCCTGCGGTATTCCCCGCTCCTCCGTTGCTGCCACTCGCAGTGACGGTGCCGGTCGTTACGCCCGTCGCACCGGTGATGCTCACTATGCCGCCGTTGCGTCCTGGATTTCCGGCTGCTGCCGCACCGCCGGTCTCGGTGACGGTACCGGCCAGATTTACGGCACCGGTCGCGGTGATCGTCAGATTACCTCCGTTGCCATTAGCAAGGCCGGTCGTCGTGATCGTCCCTGCCACATTGCTGGTGACTCCGACGCCGGAGAGTTGAATGCCACCCAGGCGTGACGAGATCGCAGCATTAATCGCCACGTTTCCGCCGCCGATGCCATCCTGGTTCCCAATGAGGCGGATGATGCCCAGTCCGGTCGAGGAGATGCCCGCATTCACGGTGATGTTGTTGTGCGCGCGCAGATCAAGGGAATTTGCACTCGCCCAGGTGACGGCATTCGAGACGGTGATGTTGCCGGCGCTCAAGAAAGGGCTTGTCGTATCGACGATAACATTATTGGTTCCGAGTGCCGTCTGCAGCGTGGTGACGTTCAAGTTCGAGGTTAGAGCAGTGCCGGTGAAGGTCGGCCCAGCGCTGATGTTGGAGTTCGCCAAGTTGGAAATCGTAATGTCGCTCGGGTCGAGCAGCAGCGTGCCCGTCCGTCCAACTGGTGCGGAAGTATTCACCCGTCCTGAAAAGCCGAGCGTATTTTTGCCTGAGACTTCGACAAAACCGCCGTTGCCGCCTGATTGTCCGCCTTTCGCCGAAATGCTCCCGGCGTAGCCAGCATGATCGTCCGCCCAGACGATGACCGTGCCACCGTCGCCCTGCGAAATGGCATCGGCGTTGATCGAGGCACCGGCTGCGACAAACGTCGATTTGGCGTTGGGCTCCGGTCCTTGGCCCTGGTAGTTTCCTCCGGCAAGCACGCGGCCTCCACCGACGTCACCGGAAACGTTGATATTCGTGGAGTCTCTGAGTTCGACGGATCGTCCGAGTAGTGAAACCTGTCCACCTTTCTGCTCGATTGAGAGGCCAGAAGCATCCAGGGCTCCCGCGACTTGCACAAGGCCGCTGTCTCCGCCATCAAGCAGGACCACTCCCTCTTGGTTCACGAGACTCCTGGCCCGGATCACGCCACTCTGATTGACCACCGACGAAAAGATGTCCCCTGAAGCTTTGGCCTGCAGAATGACGTGACCACCATCGGCCTGGATGGTGCCTGTATTACTGACCGCTGAGCTAAGGGGCTTACCATCGACGCCCATCACTTGATCGAGCACTTTCCCGCTAAGGGCATAATTAATGAGACCGTCGCCCATCAAATCAACCGTCACCGTCTTGCCCGAAGCTAAGACGGTGGTGCCGAGATTGGCAACAATCATTCCCTCATTCGACACTCCGGGAGCTGCAAGTACCACGAATCCGTGGTCGGACACGTGAATCGTGCCTTGGTTCACCACGGACTTGAGACCCTTGAGCTGGTCTTGAGCGAAAAAATACCGGCCGGCCATGAAGTCCTCGTCACGAATCTGGAGTGTCGTAGCGAGCAATCCTCCGACATCGATCTGGGCGCCAGCGCCAAAAAGAATGCCATTAGGGTTTAGTAGAAAGATCCGGCCATTGGCCTGAAGGCTTCCCAGGATGACCGACGGGTCAATTCCTGTCACACGGTTCAACGCGATCGAATTGATGGAGGGCTGAACGAACCGGACGGCTTCATCCGAGCCAATGGAAAAACTTTTCCAATTGAGAATGGCCTTGTCAGTGGTCTGCTGGATGGTCAGTTGTGTCGGACTCATCTGTTGAATCTCGGCATTCCCGCCAACCACGGCGCCATCGCTTGGGAGGGCCGCGACCAGGCTCGGCAGGAGAAGCTGCAGTGAGGCCAAGAGGGCACAGAGGACTCGGTGCGGATATGAAAATCCACGCCACCGGCTTCCGACTGCGATCCCCTGAGGACTCCTGGTCATCGTTTCAGTGGGCTCCTTCTATGTAGAGTGTCGCCATTATACGATCCCAAGTCATTATACAAACGATGTGCCCCGGAGGGGGTATTCCGAAGAAGCCCGAGAAAATACTGCTGCTCTAACGAGTTATAGTGAGTCACCGTAGAGACCATTGCTTGCCTATGGACAGTAAAGTCACGCGTAGCTTGCTCAGAATCTCGCGATGGCCTGCACATAGAAGGTCGGAGAGTGGTCTCCGGCAATGGTTCCCCCGACCGGCTTGGGACCGATGGGAAACCCGACATCAAATCGAAACCTGGTTGAAAAGTATGGCAACTCTGTCTGTAAACCGACACCGGTGCCCGTCAAGCTGCTTGAGGACTGTTCGCCAGGCTGGGGATTGCGCACCCGCCCAGCGCCATGGTCGATGAAGGCTGCTGCTTGTGTCGAGCTGAACACCGACGGAAAGAACGGGACGCGCGTTTCAGCCGAGATGGTATAGCCCTCGTCGACAAACCGCTCGCCGAGCTGATAGCCTCGTACCGAATCCGGTCCACCCAAAAGCATCTGCTCAATAACGACGACCGGCCCTGTCGTGGCTTGTCCGCTAGCTCTTACGACCAGCAACACCTCGTGGCCAAGACTCTGAATGCGGCCGGCATTCACAGTCGCTTTGGTAAAACGATTGTCGGTTCCCTGTCTGGTGGTCTGCAGCGCGTTGTTATCCATTCCGCCGAACAGCTCGCCGAGCCCTTGGAACCCATACAGCGACACGTAGGTGCGGCCCGACAGGTCGAGGCGATCGTAATTCACACCGAGCTTAGCCATGCGAACTCGGTCGTCACCGGTCAGACTGCCCAGGGTAAAAAGCCGGTTGTCTTTCGAGGCGAACCCCGTTTCGGCCGTCAGCGTCTGAAATCGCGTCTTGATGAAGGGGTGGGTCACCGAGATGTCGTACGTTTTGATCGTGCCGTTGATCTGTAACGCGGCCAGCTCCGCCCCAACGTCAAAACGTCCGTTGGATCCTGAAAGGACCAGTTTAGTTCCGTGAACTCCAATGGGAACCGCATAGGCCCCGGTTTGGAAGAGCAACTGGTCCGGATGATCGCCCATGATCCCGTTGATGTTCAGCGTGGCGCCCTCAAATAGCACATTGCCGATTTGGATACCTGCCCCAAAACGGTTTCTCGAGATCTTGTTGGAGCCGTAATTGTTGTAATCCAACGTCGCGTGAATCGGCAGCTTGTCTTCAGCCTTCACATGCACATTCGTCGATCCTGTGGAGGTACCCGGTTCCAGCAAAATGGACGTCTTTAAGTCCGGATACTCGTTGAGCAGAAGCAGCGCACGCTCGAGCGCGACGTTCCGGACGACTTTGTCTTCCATGGCTTGTGCGAAACTGCCGCGAATGAATTCCGTCGAATAGTGCTGATTGCCGGTGACGGATATTTCTCCGACTCGGCCTTCCAGGATTGCGATGGTGACCACGCCGAACCGGATGTGTTGCTGCGGAACATAGGTCGTCGCGAGAGTGTAACCTTTCTTCTTGTAGAGATCCGCCACGCTCGCAGCGACCTCCTCAAGGTCTGGCAGAGTGAGTGAGCGCCCAACGTAGAGTTGGGTGAGCGCCTCCAGCTCGGCCTGAGATACGACGGTGTTTCCGCTGAAAGAAAATCCCTTCACGAGCAGGCTGTCGACAGAGGCTGTCGGTTCGGCAAGGCTCGGTGAGGAGAGGCCCAACAGGCACGTGCTGAGGAAAAAAACCAACCTCCAGCCGGTAGGTTGATGTTGAGGACAAGACATCTGATCCATCGGATGTCGCTTCACTTTGCCATCACGCTATGCCAAGATACGCAATGTTTGACGCGCATCAATATTTCACAATGAGGTCGCAGGCTTGTTGAAGTGGGTCTTGATCATGATTCTTGCCTCGGTCTGGTCCGGCTGTGCGATCCATCCGAATCCTTCGACGGAACCCCGCTCGAAGACGGACTCTGTCGAGGGCCAGCCTCCCCCCGACGTCGAAAAGACAGAATTGCCAAGACGACCAGCCACAACCTGTCCGCCCGCTATGCGAGGCTCCTGCTAGCCCGCTAACGTAACAAAAGCATTGCTTATCAGGGCCATTTGACCCTAACTTGAAAGGAAATTAAGGTCAACGAAATGCCCATTTTTACCCGTAAAAGACCATTAGGCATGGATACGAGCCAAAATACTCCTTTAAGGATACGATGATGGCAGCAAGAGAGGAATTAGCCCGCGCATTTCATGACACGCAGTCATTCAAGTGGGACCCGATTAAAGGATTCACACTGGCGTCAGGTCAATCCAGTCCCTTCTACGTCGATTGTCGATCATTGATGGCCCACCCGGGGTCAAGGCGTCTTGTGGCCCACCTCGCATACGAATCGTTGCAGGCAGTCGAATTCGACTGTCTTGGCGGACTGGAAATCGGAGCGATTTCCATTGCCACCAGCATCTCGGACTTTGCGTTTGTGGCTCAGCCGACGCGTACGTGGCGGACCTTTGTGGTGCGGAAACAGGCAAAGGATCATGGGCTCGGGAAACTCATTGAAGGATCGTTTCAACCGGGGGATCGAGCCGTAATCGTGGACGATGTGCTCACAAGCGGAGGCTCGCTTCTTAAGGCGGTTGCGGCTGCCAGAATGGCCGGCCTGACTGTGACGCATGCCTTGGTGATCGTCGACCGGAAGGAGCAGGACGGGCAGCGCAAGGTTGAAGCTGAAGGACTCACGCTTGTGAGTCTGCTGACTATCGACGATTTGACTAGCGCGTAACCGACCCACTCTTAGCAAGCTGTTGAAAAAATCCCCCAGCGGCGTTCTCGCATCGTTTAGACCCTCAACGTACCCTCTGGGTACGCCTCGGCTCTTCACTCGCTGCGTCCTTGCTGGACGAAATTTTTGAACAGCTTGTCGGTTGTTGGCAGTCTCCTATTTACACTGAAACTGAATGCCCCATCGGCGCTCCTGTACGGCTTCCTCTGCGCCTGGGACCGGACTGATGATGCGAGTTCGTCCTTTTGTTTCCCCTTCGCGCAAGATGGTATAGGGTCCACCGCATTTCTCTTTCATGAGGGCGAGGGCGTCTGTGCGAAATGAGGAAAGCATCGATCCCTGTTCGCCTGTGAAGGGATACGCAACAATCCCCCCATCTTCCCCTTCTTGAAGTAGTTTTGCCCCTTCGCCACAACCGGCCAAGGCGATGAAAAAGAGGATGGCGAGACTTGACCAGATCTTCTTGGGTTCCCTATCATACATACTCATGAGAATGACCCCAGACAAACGATTCACTACTCTGTCTGTTGAGAGGAGGCCCACTATGATCCTACGCATGGTCGTCGCTGTTCTCGGTTTGTTTCTGCTGTCTATGATCTTGATTAACGGTGTATCAGCCCATCATTCCTACCAACTCACGGTCCAACAGTTGCGCGCCGGCTTGACCAAGGCACCCTCGATGCCGCAGAAGGGTTTCATCTTGATCGATGTTCGATCTGCGGAGGAACATGCGGCAGGATTCATTCCTGGAACTGATCTGAACATCGACTTCAAGGAAATTCAGGCTCGGCATCGGGACATTGGAGCCCAGCTCGATGACCATTTGGTCGTTTATTGCCAGTCCGGCCATCGGAGCAACATTGCGGCAGAGACACTGGCTGATTTGGGCTACCGCCACGTCTACAATGTCACAGGCAGCATGAATGCCTGGCTCGCGGCAGGCTTTCCCGTTGAACCAGGACGCCGCTGAAGAAGTCTCTCAGTTTCTCCAAAGGTTATGGCTCAGGTCAAGGCCGAGATCGAAGAGTCCGATCTCCGCTCCAATTTGAGCTGAGCTTCCTCTTGAACAGCCTGTGGGATACTCAGAAGAGACTGCCTCACTGAAACTGAATACCCCAGCGACGTTCCTGCGCCCCTTCCCCTCCCGGACATTCGACTTGCGCTACATCCCCCGCCCGGCGCCGTCTAACTCCGGCTTGTTGCCGGGCAGAATTGTATTCAGCGTGGACCGGTACTCACCCATGCGCCCATAGTCAATCCGTCCCACTTCTATTTCCTGATCTCGTTGCATACGTTCAAGATGATCGAGCACTGAGAGAAGTGGATGCACGGAGCCGAGCAATCGGCCAACCTCGAAGGCTTCCAGCGATTCCACAAATAACTCGTTCAGGCCTTTATAAGAGGTTCCTGCACTCTGGCCCCTGAACCGAGAGACGATGTCCTCATATTCCTCGATGGCCTCTAGCCTGGGCTTGACGCCGCTCGGCACCGCCGACAAATGAACGACAGGCGGCAATTTGGCCGCATAGATTTTCAGCTGAGCGACTAATCCACCCATCGCGTCCAGCACATCGGCAGTTTGCATGCACTCATCCTTCGAGCGGCATCAATGACGCCGCGAGACCGAGACCTGTCAAGATGTTCTGGCGGCGTGAGGCGGCGTGAGGCCATCAAGAGCCTGAACGGCCTGCTCCATATCGGATGGACACGGTTTTATATACTCTTGAAACTCACCGGTAGAGGGGTGTTGGAATCCTAGTGTCCTCGCATGCAACATCACACGGGGAATCTCGACCCCCTCTACGGTACAGACTTTTTTCCCGCCATAGGTCTGATCTCCCAGAATGGGATGGCCCAAGGAAGCGAGATGCACGCGGAGTTGGTGGGTCCGGCCTGTGCGCGGGTACAACAACACATGAGCCGCGAGTTTGCCAAACCGATGATCCACCTTGTATTCCGTCACGGATTCCTTGGGGCGGGCTGTGTGGGCAGAGAACTTTTTTCGTTCCTTCTTGTCACGGCCGATTGCCAGCTCGATCAACCCATATCCTTTTTTCGGTACGCCGGAAATAAGAGCCTCATACACTCGCGTGATCGTGTGCTGTTTGAATTGAGCAGAGAGTGCACGATGAGCTTCGTCCGTCTTCGCGATCACCATCACGCCGGACGTGTCTTTGTCCAGGCGATGGACCAGTCCAGGCCGTTCTTTCCCACCAATCGTCGATGCTGTGCCGCCGGACGTCTGAAAATGATGGAGGAGAGCATTGACCAATGTGCCGGCCCAATGACCAGGCGCAGGATGGACCACGAGACCGGCCGGTTTGTTTAACAGCAACAACACCTCATCCTCATGCAGAATCTCGAGTGGAATCGCCTCGCCTTTGAGTTCCAGTGGCTCCGCTTTTGGAATGTCAAAGGTGATTCTATCGCCAGGTTTGATCTTGAGACTGGGCTTGACGGTCTGACCGTTGATCCGCACACGCCCTTGCCCAATCAACCGCTGCAAGGCTGACCGCGATAACTTCGGCTCACGATTGACTAGAAAGATATCCAACCGTTTTGGCAACTCGCCGGCTGTCACGACAAACTCGGTCACCATAGGACAAATTGCCCCCACCAACACATGCACGCCACGCTACTGCAGCGCGTGGCCCAATTGCAATCAGGAGACCAGCAGAGCCATACGCCACCGATCGATTCGATTTCCTCTCCAATCTGGCGGGATTAGGCTGATGCCAACCACGCTTGCCCAATACTGCTCAAGGGAGTAAGACCCTAGAACTGGTGAATCTCGAATAGACTCTTGGCCGGTGAGCCGACAGAGAAATGATGGGATGATAATGAGGGAGTGCGCTCTAACGCTCTAATGATGGAGAAACTATTCGCAGGACCCCGTCACTCAATAGATAGGGGAACAAGGATGGCCCGACTCACTCCCTCAGCCGAACGCGCTGCCCCGTTTCTGGTGAGCCTGGCACGTGGGAATAACTGCATGGTCTGACCAACCATTCGAGGTCGCCCTGCACGGAGCGGGTTCTTACGTTGGGGGAAAGGGCCTTGCCGTGAAGATTCCATCTCTGCCAAAGTAGTCCGCAGGGACTGCGCAATCAGCCATGAGAGCTTCAAATTAGGGCTCCAATACACAGCATTGCGCACACGATCGACCAAATCCCCAGGAAGGTTGACCGTGAGCCGAACCATTCGAGGCTGTGACGGCCCTGTCTCGTGCAGCCTGGAGGACGGACCCGGTGCCCTCCGACGCTCAGGCTTGCTGGAATGACTCGGAGCTGGCTGCTCAATAGACGACATGGCGTATCCCTTCAGATGGCTCTGAGATAAATCGCTCGAGCTATGGCCTGATTTCATCGCTTCGCCTGATGCGGCCGAATGAGGGGACCGCGCCACTGGCAAGGGCAGGACGCGGCCCCGATGGCGGAAGCGTGTGGCGGCGGGAGGGCTCCGAACGGGCATAGTCCAGAGGTAGTCCCACCTGCGTGAGAGGTATGCACCTCTTGAGTGGGGACCCACCGGCGGTTTCGCTTCGCCAAAAATCTCTCAGACGGTATTCATCGCTCACTCACGCTGATGTCAGGCGTGATACGAGAATTACCAAGCAACCCCTGTACCAGATTTTCTCGCTGTCCAAATTTCCCGTCACTAGACTGCAAGTCGTTGAGTCCATACGGTGAGTCAGGTGTGCGAGAAAGCGAAGCCTTCGGGCAGCGGGTATCTGATTCCGTACACTGCGTATCCTAGAAGATACAGGCCCAGGACAAGTCGTTACACGAAAGGGCCGGAAAGTGAGAAATAGAGCGTGACCTATTGGTGGAGATGTTTCATTGCGGCGGCGCAGAGGAGAATGAAAATGCCGATCCAGAGGGCAGCTTGCTGGAAAGGGATCGCTTCGTAGGATTCTTCTTTGCCTTCTTCCGCATCGTCGGACTTGAAGAGCACCGAGTACAGAAAGAGCGTAAGAAGACAGAGGACGAGAAACAGCTTCACAAAAAAGACGGTCAGATACTTCGGATGATGCTGGATCCCGCTGCCGGTTTGCGCGGTGATGAGCTGATTCACATAGTGGAAATTGATGCCACCGGTAAACAGGAGGACGATGAGCAGGATACCTGCGATTTTCTTGTAATGTTGATAGAACGCATCGGTGATCGGCTTGATATGCTCCTTCGCCACGGCGTGCTTCAACCCAGGAGTCACAGCCATGATGAGGAACGCGATTCCACCGACCCAAATAACGGCTGCCGTCAAGTGCACCCAGTGGTTGAGGATCGGGATCAGTGTGTTGAAGTCTGTGACGAGACTGAGAAGCGCGTCCATAATTCGGTGTGGGAGGAGTCAGAGGGCGGGCGTTCACGTACCCCTAGTGGGTACGGTCTCCGGCTCCTCAGTCCTTATTTTACATCGAAATTGAAGACCGGGGCATCGTTACCGAATCGTTTCTTCCGGAGCTCTTCCATCAGCTCAATTGTAATAAGAGGGATGTCATTCTCACGGGCATGCTTTTCAACGCCTTTTTTCACCATGGCGCGCAAGAAGTAGGGAATCCGGTTGAGTCGAGTTTCTGAATCTTCATCCCACGCCACAGAACTTTCTTCCGGCGTATTAAATGCCACTTTGATTTTCTCTCCACCCTTCGGCGTGTAGAGACACCATTGATCTTCGTCCAGCCAGTCTCCGTGATCGACGTAGGGGCGCGCGCGGCAGCCGCCACAGATGTCGGTGTATTCACAATCTCCGCATTTACCCTTCAGGTGCGGGTAGCGAAAAGAATTAAACACATCGGACTGCTCCCACAGATCGACGAAGCTGGTCTCGCGTATATTCCCGGCGGAAAGCGGCATATAGGGGCAAGGGGTCAGTTCACCGTTCGGGGTCACACGCGCGTAGTTGGTACCGGCAAGGCAGCCACCCCCCATATAGCCCGTCGCTTTGGTGATCGGAGAATTCGGGTCTTTCTCATATGCAAGCCGTTTGAAGTGCGGCGCACAACGGGCCCTGACGAGCATGCCCTTGTAATTATCCTGACAATTGACCAGGTAGCCAAGCACCTCTTCGTATTGGGTCGGGGTGATGTCGGTGAGTTCTTCGCCGCGACCGGTGCAGACCATGAAGAAGACATTAAGCACTTTAGCACCAAGCTGGTGTGCCCAATCGATCACCGAAGGCAGCTCCTGGTAGTTCATGGGCTGTGCGCTGAAATGCACTTGGAAAGCCAACCCGTTCCGCTTACAGGCCTCGATGCCGGCGAGCGCGGCCTCCCATGCGCCGGGCACGCCTCGGAAACGATTGTGTTTCTGCGGGTCGAGCGAATCGATACTGATACCCATGCCCATCACGCCGATCTCGACCAAAGTCTTCGCCATCCGATCATCGATCAACATGCCGTTGGTTCCGAACACCACCATGAAACCGAGCTTGACGGCATGCCGCGCGATATCGAGGATGTCAGGGCGGACAAGCGGTTCGCCGCCCGTGATCACGAGAAGGCAGCCCTTATTGACCTCGGCAATCTGATCGATGAGCGTATAGCACTCTTCTGTCGAGAGTTCATCATCCCCGCCCGCGGATTTCGTCGTCGCGTCGAGATAGCAATGATCGCATTTGAGATTGCAACGCTTCGTGAGGTTCAGCGCGATGAGATAGGGCTTGAAGTCATCGACCGTCCGGCCATCGTGCGGCGCAGCAGCCGGAGATGGCGGGCTAAAGAACTGTGAGACCTGTTGCTGAATATTGCCAAATACGCCCGCTGGAGACGGTGCATTAAAAATTGGAAGCGATTTACCCATAAATTAATCTGGCGCTGAGTTGGGAATAGTAGAAGTGAATCGGTCCCTTTACTCAGGATTCAGGACACAGCACTTATGACTTGCCCTTGCCGGTCAGGTTGGCAATCATGTCCTTCAGGTTGCCGGTCTTCATGGCTTCCGCCATGTAGTCCTTAGCCTGCTCAATGCCCTCATGAGCCACTTCAGCCGTGATGACCGTGACCCCGAGCTTATCGGCATGTTTTTCAATGAGGGCACGCGTACAGTCGCGCATAAACCCTTCAGGAGCCCGCTCAAGCCGTGACTGCGCTTCGGGTAGCCAGCTGTAGGGAGCGGCGGGGGAAGGTTCCGCCGCGTGGCCATTCCCTTGACCGTTCTCATCCATGGAGGTCGCGCCATTGGTGCCGCTCGTTGCAGCAGCCACGGTAGCCTGGGCTGCGGTGGAGGCGCCGGTTCCCTTGTTCGCAAAGATCGGGGTGTAGTCCTCTGAGGCTGCTTCCTGAATCATGGGTGCGGCATATTCCAGCGTGATTGTGGTCATGCCGAGTTTGCGAGCGGTCTTCTCGATTTTGGCCTTAGCGCGCCTACGTTGGAAGCCGGCTGGGACCGCACGGATTCCCTCTTTGGCATCTTTCGTCCATTGCATAGGGACATCATCGTAGGCCAGGTCGGTTTCGAGAACCCCTTCCACGTGCGCCGCTGCTTCAAAAAGCTGTTTGTCGACCAGTTTGAAGCGATCGCCTCCTGCGGCGCAGACAGGGCACTTCACAGGTGTCTCGCCCTTTCCGATATAGCCGCAGCCATCGCAGACGAAGTAATTCTGTTTCATCCGGTCCAAATAGGCTTGGGTGCCGGCACTCACTTTCGGCTTTTCTTCCACAACCTCAGTCATCATGCCGCTAAGCGTCGAGCCCATGAGATCCTTCATCACAGATTCGTCAGCCTGCATTTTTTCTCGGTCGATGCCTGCGGCATCCAGACTGCCACCCAGCGCGTGCATGGCATCCATCGCCCCCTTGGGCAGGAGGTCTCCCACGGCTGAATCGACGACCGTGTTGCTGATGATGGTATGGCCCTTTTCGATGGCGTAGCGGTGAATCGCGGTTTTGGCAACCCCTCTGGCAAATACAGGGATCTTTTCCATCCGGCGGAGAGCTTCTTCAGTCCAGGCGATCGTGTATTCCGCCAGCGTGTCGATCGGCGGTACGTGCTTCCTGTTCGACACCAGGATATTGCAGGGCGCGGACCGCAAGAGATTTTCCGTATTGCTGCCGATGTCCATATCCTCGTCGCTGTGTACGCCGATCCGTCCGACGATCAGTAATGCCGGGATATCCTTGCGCACGTATTGAATGATCTTTTCGAAGGCCTTGCCATCCAGCAGGGTGGTCTTGACGTCGGTTTGCTCGGCCTGAGCGAGCTCGCGGCAGATATCGAGGTGCGACTGGTAGATCTTCGCGAGGCCGCTGTCAATGATTTCCTCGTGCAGCTTTTCCTGCTCTTTGAATCGGAACACCTTGCCTGCTTCCTCATTGAGCACACCTGAGATACTGTGAAAGGCGGCATAGTGGAAATAGGGGTCGAAGGCCGAAATAGCCTCAACCGGCATGTTGAAGGCCTTGCCCAACGCCAAGCCAGTCATGAGTCCGCCGAAGGAATAGGGGCTGCCGTCCACCGCCACCACGATTCTCCCGCCGGTCATGGGCTGGATTTGCTTGATGATCAGCATGTCCGAATTCCGCACACGACGCAGCACGCGCTCGGTATTGCTGCCGATGACGCTATCCTTCACGGCGCCGACACCTAAGGCCCCCATGATCACCAGATCATAGGCATTGGTATTGATGTCTTCGGCCAGCACTTTCCAATTCCGGCCTTCCAGCGAGCGGCGCTCGATCGGAATATTGTTTTCCGCGCATTTCTTATCGACATAGTCGAGGTAGGAATCGGTGATAATCTGGAGACCGCGGGTAATCAGCGAATCGTGGATTTGGCGCTGCCGGTCGAGTTCTTTTTCATCGTGGTACTCTTCGGGCAAACCTGCTTCCATTTGCTTGAAGCGTTTGTCATGCATTTTGGCTGCATAGACATGGCTACCCACGATCTTCGAGCCGAAAGCTTTGGCAAAATGAACTCCGATATCGACGGCCGTATTGGAATGGTCGGAGTTATCGACCGGGACATAGATCGTCTTATACATCGAGATGTCTCCTCAAGATACCCTCCAGGCCAGGGCGAACGAGAGTAATTCTCAAAATTTCCAAATGGTTGACGTGCTTCTCTACCCTCAAAGAACGCCCATGCTAGCACCGGTCTGAATTCGAATGCAAGGTGTCGATGGGGACCGGTGGGACGACGTTAGGATGCCGGGGTCGCGACGGATTTTTCGCTCGACTCTTTTGCGGAGCGAATGGATTGTCGGGAACGGAGTATTTCTTTCAGGGACAAGAGGGCATCTCGTCCGGAGTTCCCCTCGATCCCTCGAATCAAATTTGCATCGGCGTAGGGGCCTGATCCTTTTGGGGCTTGGGACAGGGAGCCCGTCCACTTCCGTGGATCCCTACTACCCTCTTTCCGCTCCCAGGCACGGAGGCAGGCCTTGGCGATAAACGAGTTGAGTGGCGCCGGGTTGTAGAGGAGCTTTCTGATACTCGTCGGGGTCAGCATCAGTGGGTTATAGCCTGCCGAGAGGTAACCCTCCCCTAACAGCCGTTCTTCCAGATCGGTGTTTGGCTGAATGCCCAGAAAGAACATCAGGGGGAACACTCGCTCTTCACCCAGGATTGAGGCAACCTTTTTATAGGACTCTACGCTTTGGAGCAAGGACTCCTCGGTTTCTTTT
>Ga0163153_10002271_pt1 | contig 28487 bp, 25 predicted proteins | sample OliLakLV19MP6IB1_FD_148629 | JGI IMG/M metagenome (GOLD analysis project Ga0163153, IMG submission 148629) | Freshwater microbial mat bacterial communities from Lake Vanda, McMurdo Dry Valleys, Antarctica - Oligotrophic Lake LV.19.MP6.IB-1 | ecosystem: Environmental > Aquatic > Freshwater >...
CTCATGGTGCTGATCCTCGCCGAGATGATCGCCGACGCCGACCCGGATCCAGATCCAGGCGTTGATCCGTCTGCCGTCGAGGGCGACGCGCCGACCCGCGAAGGACCGGCGAATCGCACTCGATGACCGCGGTGCCGCCCGCGGCGCCACCGAAGCCGACGCAGTACGTCGCTCCGCCCTCCACGTCACACCACTATCGCTGCTGTGGAAGACGCCGTTCGCGGCCGACGCAGCGTAGACCGTGTCCGGCGCGGACGGTGCGGTCGCGAGCGCGCCGATGGTCATGTTGACGAGGCCAGAGTTGGCCACGCTCCAGTCGCCGCCCCAGTTCGTGCTCTGCCAGAGGCCGGTGCCGTCCTGGGTGCCGGCGATCAGGGTCGAGGGGTTGGTCGGATCGAGCGCCAGCGCGCGCACCAGCGCGACCAGCGGCGTGTTGCTCCAACTCGTCCGCCGCTCGTCGTCTTGTAGACGCCGAAGCCGGCGTCGGCCCGACGAAGTAGCCCGCGGCGACCTTCCGGCCCTTGCCGCCGATGAAGGCGATCGCTGCCCGGTTCGGTGAGCCGGCAGGGGACGTGGCCGAGGCCTGGCCCACCGCCACCGCCTCGGGGGAGGTCAGCTGGACCGCTGGGCTGCCGTTCGCGAGCCCGAAGAGGTTCTGGACGAAGATCTGTTTCGCCCCTGTGCGTGTGCTCGTGAACGCGATCTTGAGCGTGAGCGCGCAGAGGCCGAGTACCAGGCCGGTGCGCCAGGCCTTGGCCGGCCCGGCACACGCCGGACCGGCGCCAATGGAGCAGAGTTCGTGCGGATTCATCGTCGCTCTCCTTTCCAGGGTGTGCGCGAGCCGGTTGGTCGGCTCGTTCTTGAAGGAGGCGTTCCGCCGCCGTGGAACGACGTTCCACGAGTCGTTCCTGGCCGGAGCGCCGCCGGCCGCCGCACGCCGCGCGCGATGAATCTGCCGCTGCACGAGCCCGGCCAGGGCAACCAGCAGATCGGGCCCTGCGAGGACGTCCTCCACGAGGTCCACATCGCGCGCGGCATCGGCCTCCTGAAGGATGCCGTCACCTACCAGATCAAGTTCGACACCACGCCGGCCCCGCGCGTCGATCCCGGCCGTACAGCGTGACCAAGGTCGAGAATCGCATCAGGAAGGTTCTCGGGCAGGGCCTGCCGCTCTCGCCGGCCAACGTCGGACCGCAGACCGACCGGCTCGCGTACGGCATCCCGGCGCTCGACCCGACGTGCACGCCGTTCGCGGGGTATGACTCCGGCGATCCGACCAGCCGCGAGGTCGGCTGCTACGACGAGGCGTTCTCGGCGCGCTTCATCAACTCGCTCGGCAATGGTGGCTCCGAGGGACGTATCTGGGCGGGCCAGGCGGCGGACTTCTACTACCTCGACGAGAAGGGCATCTTCGACGTCCTCAACCTCGCCGGCGATCCCGCCTCGAGCTTCGTCAAGGTCAACGGCCAGCGCTTCCAGGTCCCCGGCGCGCGCCAGCGGCCGCAGGCGGAGAACGTCTTCACGGGCTTCAACCTGTTCTCGATCGCGCTCGAGATTCCGACCAGCAAGCTGACCGGCACCGGCCTGCCGCCGGCGCACAACGGCACGCCCGGTGACGACACGCTGCTCGCGATCCACGTATCGGAATCACGTCCCGGCATCTACAAGGCGCTCGGCGTCGACCAGGTGCCGGACTCGCTGAAGTTCAACCGCGTCGACATGGCGATCGACTCGAGCTTCCCGAACGGCCGGCCGCTCATCGGCGGCGTCGATCTCAACCACGAGCAGGCCGACGTGAGCGACGTGCTGCTCACGTTGATTCTGTCACCCGATCCGAGCGTCGTGCAGATCGGTGACGGCGTCGACTACAGCGCGGTGAAGCGCCGCACCGCATTCCCGTTCATCTCGCTCGCGCTGCAGGGTCTCACCCAGGGCCACGGCGAGCCTGCGAATTAGCCGGCCTGGGGGTGGGCGGCGCACCAGCGGGGCGCGCCGCCCACGCTCGTGTTCGACACCACGTGCTCGTCGTCGTAGAGCCGATCCGTGCTGCCGGTTGCCGGTGGCGACCGTGACCCGAAGGAGACGGCGTGAACGACGTGGACGTGGCGATCGTCGGTGGTGGCATCGGTGGTGCGAGCCTGGGCGGGTTCCTCGCCCGGGCCGGTCTTCAGGTGCTGATCCTCGAACGGGACACCGCGTTCGAGGACCGGGTGCGCGGCGAGTGGATGGCGCCGTGGGGTGTCGTCGAGCTGCAGCGCCTCGGCATCTACGAGCGTTTCATCGCCGCCGGCGGGCACCATCTCGCGCGGCACATCAGCTACGACGAGCTGGTGCCGGTGGAGGTCGCGGCGTCACGGCCGTTGCCCGTCTGTGAGCTGGTGCCCGGCGTGCCGGGTCCTTTGTGCCTCGAGCACGTCGTCATGCAGAACGAGGCGCTGGCGCAGGCGGTCGCGTCGGGTGTGCGTCTGCACCGCGGCGTGAGCGACGTGACCGTCACCGCCGGCGATCATCCCAGCGTCGCGTTCGGCGACGGTGGTACTGCGACCATCGTCGCCGCGCGGCTGATCGTCGGGGCCGACGGCCGCACCTCGACCGTGCGCCGCCAGCTCGGCATCGCGCTCGAGGAAGCGCCGATCGACCACCTGATCGCCGGCCTGCTGATCGACGGCGCCGACGGCTGGCCGGACGACCTGCAGGCGGGTGGCAAGGTCGGCGACCTGCACTACCTGATCTTTCCGCAGGGACGCGGCCAGGTACGGCTCTACGTCGACTTCGCCGCGACCGATCGTGGCCGCTTCACCGGTTCCGGCGGTGCCGAGCGGTTGCTCGCGGCGTTCGCCGACATGCCCTGCGTGCCGCATAGCGCGGCCATCGGCGGTGCACGCCCGGCCGGGCCGTGCCGCGCGTACCCGAGCCAGGACGCGTGGATCGACGAGCCGTACGTCGAGGGCGCGGTGCTGATCGGGGATGCCGCCGGTTACAACGACCCGATCATCGGCCAGGGTCTGTCGATCACGCTGCGCGACGCGCGCATGGTGGGCGAGATCCTGACCGGCAGCCGCGACTGGAGTGCGGCCGCGTTCGCACTGTACGCGGCCGAGCGCCGCGAGCGGTTGCGGCGTCTGCGTGCGTCGGCCGAGTTCGCGACCAGCCTGAACGCGCGCTTCGAGCCCGAGGATCTCGAGCGCCGCGCGCGCGCGACCGAGCGCATCACCGCCGACGCGTCGCTGCTCATGCCGCTGATCGCCGTGTACGTCGGGCCGGAAGCCGTGGACGGCGCGTACTTCACCCGCGACTTCCACGAGCAGGTGTTCGGCGCCGGCGAGGCGTAGCGCGAGTCCCCTCGGCGACCCAGGAGTCCGACCCGAGACACGGACAGCCGCGTTCGCACCGTACGCGGCCGAGCGAAGCGAGCAGGGGAGTGGGGACCCGTCGGGCTCCGCCCGATGGGGCGAGGGGACGGGCCCCTCGTTGAATCAATCTAGATCGTTGCCGTCCATGCCGGCGTTGCGACGGGCGCGCTTGACGAGATCGTCGACCACCGGTCCCATCGCGGTCGGATCGTCGATCGGCGTGGTCGTCGGCCCGCGGTGCCAGCTCTCGGCCACGGCGAGCACCCGGCCAGAGGCCTCGAAGACCCGGCCTGTCACGTGCGACGAGCCCGCGCTCGCGAGCCAGGTGACGATCGGCGCGATCCAGCGCGGGTGCATCGCGGCGCGGTCGTCCTCGCTGCCCTGGCCCATGCCGATGTCCTCGGTCATGCGCGTGAGCGCTCCCGGCGCGACGGCGTTCACGGTGACGCCGTAGCGGGCGAGCTCGCGCGCCGCGATGATCGTCAGGGCCGCGATGCCAGCCTTCGCGGCGCCGTAGTTGGTCTGGCCGGCGTTGCCGTAGATCCCGGAGACCGAGGTGGTGTTGATGATGCGCGCGTTCGCGGTCTGGCCGGTGGTCTTGCACCGGTCGCGCCACAGCTTGGCGGCAAAATGGGCGGGGCCGAAGGTCCCCTTGAGGTGGACCTTGATCACCGCGTCCCATTCCGCCTCGCTCATGTTTACCAGCATCCGGTCGCGCAGGATGCCGGCGTTGTTCACCACCACGTCGAGGCCGCCGAAGGCGTCGACCGCGCTGCGCACCAGGCGCTCGGCGCCGGCGAAGTCGCTCACGTCGTCGGCGTTGACGATCGCCTCGCCGCCGGCCGCGCGGATCGCTTCCACCACCTCGCCGGCAGGTCCGGCCGAGGCGCCGGTTCCGTCGCGCGAGCCGCCGAGGTCGTTCACCACGACCTTCGCACCGTGTGCGGCCAGCATGAGGGCGTGCTCGCGGCCGATGCCGCGTCCCGCCCCGGTCACGATCGCGATCCGTCCTTCGCAGAGCTTCGCCATGGCCACCCTCGTACTGCGCGGGGGCCGGGCCGCGCAACGTGGCGCGGGATCAGCTCAGCTCGAGCCCTTGCAGCCCGCCCGCGGCGCGCCACTCGCGCAGCAGGCGGAAGAACTCCACCGAGCCGCCGCCGTAGAAGCCGTTCTGGCCGTTCAGCTCCGCCGACTTGCCCTCGTTGTTGTAGTAGCCCGGCGTGCACTGCTCGAGGAAGTCGCGCCCGAAGCGGGCCAGGCGGATGATGGTCGCGACCCACTCGTCCTCCGCCTCCTGGGTCGCCTCGACGTGGCGCACGCCGTTGTCGAGCGCATGCTTGACGATGTAGGCGACGTGCCTGCTCTGCTCGTTCAGCAGGTGCGGGAAGTTCACCGTGAAGCCGGACTGGATCGGGCTCAGGATGAAGCAGTTCGGAAAGCCGCGGCTGTGCATGCCGTGCAGGGTCGCGACGCCATTCGCCCACTTGTCGGTCAAGGTGAGGCCGTCGCGGCCGTGCAGCTGGTAGCCGCAGCGCCGCGCGTAGTCGGTGCCGACCTCGAAGCCGGTCGCGAAGATCAGGCAGTCGAGCTGGTACTCGACGCCCGCGACGACGACGCCCTGCTCGGTGATCCGATCGACGCCGCGGCCCTCGGTGTCGACCAGCTGCACGTTCGGGCGGTTGAAGGTCTGCAGGTACTCGTCGTGGAAGCAGGGCCGCTTGCAGAACTGCCGGTAGTAAGGCTTCAGCGCCTCGCGGGCGCACGGATCGGCGACGATCGCGTCGACGCGGGCGCGGATCTGCTCCATCTTCTCGAAGTCTGCCAGCTCCATGGTCTTCATCAGACCTTCGGGGCTCATGTCGGAGTTCTGGTCGGTCTGCACCATGATCAGCAGCTTGCGGATGATGTCGGTCCAGCCGTCCATCACCAGGTCCTCGGGCTGGAAGCCGCCGCTCACCAAGCTGTTGAAGTTGTCCATCCGGTTCTGCTGCCACCCCGGATCGAGGCTCTGCGCCCACTGCGGATCGGTGTCGCGGTTGGCGCGGACGTCGATCGACGACGGCGTGCGCTGGAAGACGTACAGCTGTGCGGCGGCCTCGCCGAGGTGCGGTACGCACTGCACGGCGGTGGCGCCGGTGCCGATGATGCCGACGCGCTTGCCGGCGAGACCCGTCAAGCTGCCGTGCGAGTCGCCGCCGGTGTACGCGTAGTCCCAGCGGCTGGTGTGGAAGGTGTGGCCGCGAAACGAGTTGATGCCCGCGATGCCGGGCAGCTTCGGCCGGTGCAGCGGCCCGTTCGCCATGGCGACGAAGCGCGCGCGGAGCTGGTCGCCGCGGTTGGTCGAGACGATCCAGCGGCTCTGGTCCGCGTCCCAGCGCATCCCGGTCACTTCGGTCTGGAAGAGCGCGCTCCGATACAGGTCGTACTTCTCGCCGATCGCCCTGCTGTGCGCGAGGATCTCGGGCGCGCGCGAGTACTTCTCGACCGGCACGTAGCCGATCTCCTCCAGCAGCGGCAGGTAGACGTACGACTCGACGTCGCACATCGCGCCCGGGTAGCGGTTCCAGTACCAGGTGCCGCCGAAGTCGCCGCCCTTCTCGATGATGCGCACGTCCTCGACGCCGGCCTCGCGCAGCCGCGCGCCGGTGAGCAGGCCGCCGAAGCCACCGCCGACCACCACCACGTCGACCTCGTCGGTGAGCGGGGCGCGCTCGATCGGTGCTGCGATGTACGGATCGTCGACGAAGCGCGCGAAGTCCCCGGTGACCTCGACGTACTGCTGGTTGCCGTCGGCGCGCACGCGCTTGTCGCGTTCGGCGCGGTAGCGGGCGCGCAGCGCGTCGGGGTCGTAGGTGCGGGTAGTTGCTGGTTGCGTCGACTGGCTCGGTGGCTGGGATTCGATCGTCATGGCCTGCTCGCTCTACGTTTCGCGGCCGGGCAGCGCTAGAGCAGCGGCGGCGGCGATTCTGGCGGCCCGGTGCGTTCGAGTTTTACGGTGGTGGATCCGATGTAGTCCCACACCATCCGGGCGCCCTCGAGGCGCCGGCGGACCTCGATGCCGAAAATACCGACCGGTCGCAGCACGTGCACGCCGTCCTCGTAGGTGGCGACCACGCTGATCGGGGTGGTGAAGTCGCGTTCGGCGACGTCGTGCACGCCGTTCTCGACCGTGCCGTCGCAGCGCATGTCGTGGATCACGCCGCCCGCGGTGACGACCAGCCGATCGCCGCACTGCTCGACCCGCTGGAAATGCCGGTAACCCCGCTGATCGGTCGGCGCGGGCACGCCGCCCACCTCGACGCTGACCGCCTTCCACATGCCAGGCGGCGAGCACCAGCACCAGCAGCACGGCCGCCGCCACCGATGTCCGCGCCATCACCGGCCACGGCAACGTCATGCGCGTGACCGAAACAAGTGGCACGAATGAAGTCAATTGCTTGCGCGGCCGCGTCCTGGGCGCAACGCGCTCCCGCTGCTGATACGGTGACCTGCAGCGCCTTTTCGGGGAGGGCACGTGTCGGCGAATGCACAGCGGGATGAGGGGACGGTCAGCGCGGAGCGCCTTCGGGGCTTCCGCTGGATCGTGATCGCGTACGCGGTGTCGCTGGCCGTGGCTGTTGCGGCAGGGGCATGGACGCTCGTACGCCATCCCGATCTGCACCCGCTCTGGGTAGTGCTGATCGCCGACGTCGCCGGCACCGTCGCGATCTTCGCCTTCAGCTTCGCGTTCGCGAACTCGAGCTTCTACGACGCCTACTGGAGCGCCGCCCCGCCGGTGATCGCCGTGTACCTGGCGCTGGTGCCCGCTGCGGTCGCGGGCGATCGCGGCCGCCTGCTCCTGGTGTTCACGCTGGTCTCGCTCTGGGCCGTGCGCCTCACCTGGAACTGGGCGCGGGGCTGGACCGGGCTCACGCACGAGGACTGGCGCTACGTCGATTTCAGGGAGAAGTCCGGGCGCCCCTACTGGGCGGTGAGCTTCGCCGGCATCCATCTGTTCCCGACCGTGCAGGTCTTCGTCGCCTGCCTGCCGCTCTACCCGGCGCTGGTGAGCGCGCGGCCGCTGGGCTGGCTCGACGCCGTCGCCGCACTGGTGACGCTGACCGGTATCGTCTTCGAGCTGGTCGCCGACGACCAGCTGCGCCGCTTCGTGCGCTCGTCGCCGTCGCGCGACCAGATCCTCGACACCGGCATCTGGGCCTGGTCGCGGCATCCCAACTACTTCGGCGAGATCAGCTTCTGGTTGGGCGTGTGGCTCTTCGGCATGGCCGGCGACGCCGGCTGGTGGTGGACCGTGCTCGGGCCGCTGGCGATCACGGTGATGTTCGTGTTCGCGAGCCTGCCGATGATCGAGACCCGCATGGCGGCGCGCCGCGCGGGCTGGGAAGAGCACGTGCGGCGCGTGCCGCTGCTCGTGCCCCGGCCGCCGCGCCGCGTGTGAAGCGCGGTCGTCCCCTTCAGTCGTCGAGGGCGTTGGCGCGCGCGATCGCGCCCAGCCATGCTGCACTCGGCTTCGGCCGGCGCTGCTGGGTCTCCCGGTCGACGGCGATCAGGCCGAACTGCGGACCGTAGCCGAACAGCCACTCGAAGTTGTCCATCAGCGACCAGTAGAAGTAGCCGCGTACGTCGATGCCGTCGCGCAGGCAGCGCACCACGCCGCCGAGCGCGCGCCGCACGTACTCGAGCCGCTGCGCGTCGTCGGTGGTGCCGATGCCGTTCTCGGTCACGTGGATCGGAACGCCCGCGACCGCGCTCGCGTAGCGGATGGTCTGCTCGAGCGCCTCGGGCCAGAACTCGTAGCCCATGATCAGCACCGCTACGCCGTCCTCCGGGCCGAGCGGGCCGTCCGCCGAGAAGCGGGTGCGGCTGTAGGTCTGCACGCCCACGAAGTCGTCCGCGCGCGCGGCCTCGAGGAAGGGATCGAAGCTCTCGGCGCGGGCGTGGTCGCGGCGCGCTTCGCCGCCCGGAACCGCCTGGTAGTCCTGCATCGCCAGCGTGACGCCGACCGGGAAGCTGCCCGGACCGGACTTGAGCACGTCGCGCGAGCGCACGTGCGCTTCCAGCATGGTGTCGCGCAGCTTCATCGGATCACCGAGCAGGAACGGCCCGAAGCGGTCCAGGCTCGATCCGTAGCGCTCGGCCGCGGCGGCGACGAAGCGCGCGACCGACTTGAGGCCGCCCTTCGGGAACACGCCCGTGACCGCGAGCGTGGAGGTCAGGTTGGCCTCGTTGATCGTGTAGGCGGTGTCGATCAGGTCGCCGAGGTGGCGCACCGTGCGCTCGCAGAAGCGCAGGAAGCGGTCGACGTTGGCGCGTTCCTCCCAGCCGCCGTCGAGCGCGAACCAGCGCGGCGAGGTGAAGTGGTGGAAGGTCACGCACGGCTTGACGCCGTGCTCGTGGCAGCTCGCCAGCATGCGCCGGTAATGGTCGAGCGCGGCGATCGAGAAGCGGCCCTCCTCGGGCTCGATGCGCGCCCACTCGACCGAGAAGCGGTAGGCGCCGAAGCCGAGCTGGCGCAGCAGCGCGATGTCCTGCGGGTAGCGGTGGAAGTGGTCGCAGGCATCGCCCGACGGCTCGCGGAAGAGCGTGCCGGGCGCGTGCTCGAGCATCCAGAAGTCGCTGCCGACGTTGTTGCCCTCGACCTGGTGCGCGGCGGTCGCGGTGCCCCAGACGAAGCCGTTCGGGAAGGTGTACGCCATCGTCGATGCGATGCCACGGCGGGCATGGGGGTTCAAGCCCGGGGACGACGCTGGCGCCGCGGGTCGAATCCGGACGCTGCCGCTGGCGCCGCGGGTCGAATCCGGACGCTGCCGCTGGCGCCGCGGGTCGAATCCCGGACGCTGCCGCTGTAGGAAGGATCTCGCCAGCGCCGCGCCGATCCACCACCAGAGCTGCGAGGACATGGACGAGAACCTGCAAAGACCGTTCGGGGAGGGCAACACGCCGAGGATCGTGATCGTCGGCGCGGGCTTCTCGGGCATCGCGCTCGGCGTCAAGCTGCTGCGCGCGGGCATCCAGACCTACGACATCTACGAGATGTCGCCAGGCCTCGGCGGCACGTGGCTCGACAACACCTACCCGGGCTGCGAGGTGGACGTCGCCTCGCACGTCTACTCGTACTCGTTCGCGCCCCACGACTGGACGCGCACCCACGCGAGCCAGCGCGAGCTGCTCGCCTACCTCGAGCGCGTGGCGGACGAGTTCGGCGTCCGTGCGCACATCCACTGCGGCACCAAGGTCCTCGACGCCGCCTGGGACGAGCGCACGCACCTGTGGACCGTTCGGCTCTCGACCGGTGCGACCGTCAGCGCGAACATCGTCGTCAGCGCGGTCGGGATGTTGAACCAGCCGAAGTATCCCGACTGGCCCGGGCTCGACTCGTTCCGCGGCCCGAGGTTCCACACCGCGCGCTGGGAGCACCAGCACGAGCTGGCCGGAAAGACGGTCGCGGTGGTCGGAACGGGCTCGACCGCGATCCAGATCGTCCCGGCGATCGCACCGATCGTCAAGAAGGTCATCCAGTTCCAGCGCGAGCCGGGCTGGATCACGCTCAAGGGCGACCGCGACTTCACGCCCGAGGAGCGCGATGGCTTCCGCAGGCCGCTCAAGCGCCGCCGCGAGCGCCTGCGCCTCTCCTGGCTGCTCGAGCGCGGCGTGCGCGGCGGCGCCATCTACCGGCCCGGGACCAAGACCAACACGGCGCGCGAGCAATACTGCCGTGCGCTGATCGCGAAGATCTTCGCCGACCGTCCGGATCTGGCGGCCGCGGTCACCCCGACCTATCCGTATCCGGGCAAGCGGCCGATCTTCCACAGCACCTACTACCAGACGCTCAAGCGCGACAACGTCGAGCTCGTGCCGAAGGCGGTCGCGTCGGTCACCGCGAACGCGGTCGTCGACGCCGATGGGGTCGCGCACGAGGTCGACGTGCTGGTGCTGGCGACCGGATTCGAGGCCGCGCGCTATCTGCCGAACCTGGCCGTCTTCGGGCGCGACGGCAAGTCGATCCACGACGTCTGGAACGGCGAGCCGCAGGCCTTCCTCGGTCTCACGGTGCCGGGCTTTCCCAACTTCTTCATGATGTACGGTCCGGGAACGAACGGTGGCGAGCTGGTGTCGATGTTCGAGCGTCAGGCAGAGTACGTGGCGCGCGTCGCCCGCCGCATGATGCGCGACGGCGTCACCGCGGTCGAGGTCAAGCGCGGCTGGCACGAGCGCTACAACCGCTGGCTGCAGTCGAAGATGCAGGGCACGTCGTGGCTGCTGAGCCGCAACTACTTCACCTCACCGACCGGCAAGGTGGTCACGCAGTGGCCGTTCGGGGCGATCCTCTACGGCCTCCTGGTCAAGGTCGCTGGACCGCTGTCGGAGACCACCCGCACGCTTCGCGAACCGCGCGGCGCTTGAGCGCCGCTACGGTGCGCACACGCACTGATCGGGAGCCGCCCGGCAGGTGAGGCCGGGATCGCTGCACGTCCCGCCGCACGTCGGGTAGACGTCGCCACCGCTGCACGGGGTCATGCACAGGCAGAGCGACAGGACCGACAGGCATTGCGTATCCGGGTCGGCGCAGGTGCCGTCGCACATCGATCCGCCGGTCCCGCCGGAGCAGAAGGGCGGCACGCAGCTCGGGCTTCCCCCGCTGGGATAGGCGCAGATCCAGCCGTCCGGACAGCCGCCGGGGCAGCCTTCGACCGGCACGCACTCGCAGCTCGGGTTGCTCGGACCGCCGAGATCCTGACACGCCCGGCCCGCCGGGCACTCGCCATTGCACTGCGGCGCGGTCGCACCGCACGCGACCTGCGTGAGCGTCTCGTCGCTGCAATCGGTGAGACCTGCCGCATCGGCGTTGCGCGCGACGAAGCGCCCGATCGTGTCCTGGCGAACGGCCTCGCCGTCGAAGATCGCGCAGACCCTGGTCGAGCCCCACGCGAGACGGACCGCAACCGCCCCTTGGGGCGCGTCGAGGTCGAGCCGCGCGCCCCGTGCGCGCAGCTTGACGCCGGCGCCGGTGCGGAGCTGAGCCGTGTGCAGATCGACGCTGCCGGCTACCGCCATCCGGTCGGTGAAGGTGTAGGTCAGCGTCTGCGGCGTCGCGCGCACCTTCCAGAGATCGCGGCCTGCTCTGGCGGAGAAGTCCACGCGCTCTCCCGAGCCGCGCGAGAACAGCGTGAGCGTCATTCCGACGAGCGAGGGATCGTCGGCGCTGTCGGGGGCGGGGACCGGAACCGGGTCGCGCAGGACCAGGCTCAACGCGCCCGGACCATTGGCGGGGCGCTTCAAGGTCAGCTGCGTGCCGGTGACCGGATGGTCGACCGCGGCGGCGGATCCGGCCAGCGCGGGACCCAGCAGCAGAAGAGACAGTCCCGCGATCAAGGTGTCCCGAACCATGCGCCCTCCTTGGACTTGGTCGAGGACTTCTTCGGTCGAGCCGCCTCTACCCCCGCCGAGTACGGCTGCAGCCCGGGCGTCAGCTCGTCGTGCATCTCTCTTTGGTTCGAGAACGCCTGACCTGCGAGTGGGCCCTGGTGGCAATCGTAGCCGCCCGCCTTGCGGTTGTGGTGGCAGCCGTATCCGTCGAGACCGCCGCCGTGTCCGAACGAAGGCGAGGCGACAACCAGCAGGACGAAACCGGCGACCAGTATCTGGCTCGATCGGCTGAAGTGGCCCATGTGGATCGGCACCACAGGTCGCCTGCCACGAGAGCTCGCGGCAAGGCAAGCAGTACGGATTGAGCGAGGCTACCGAGCTGACGTGCTGACCCGTCTGAAAGAGTCGTGCAATTTTGCTGACGACCCCCGCGGCGGCCCGCGATTGCGCAGGAGGTTGCGATGCTTCGGATCACGTCTCCCGGAAGGATTTTGCGAGCCGCCGCGGCGGTCGCGGTGGTGTGGGCGTCGCCCGCCTGGGGAACGCTGCCCGTCGTCGCCGACCCGCCGATCCCGATCACCGAGTGCGCGACCACGATCCAGCCCGGCAAGCGGGCCGCCCTGCGCGCGGACGTGGTCTGCGAGGCGCGCTGCAGCAACGATCCGGCGATCGCCTGCGCGGGCCTCGACTCCCTGTGCCCGGACGGCGGGACGTGCCTGCGCGAGACGCTGCAGCTCGGGCTCGGCGCGCACCTCTCGCTCGGCGGACACCAGCTTTCGATGGAGCATCGATCGGCATCGGCTGCGCCGAGGAGACCTACCCCAACCCGGCGACCGGTCGCTGCGTGGTCGAGGGACCCGGGAGCATCGTCGGTGCGCCCGGCGGATCCTTCGGCATCTCTTCGCGCGGCTACGACGTTCGTACGGAAGGCAACGCGGTGATCACCGCCGCCGAGGGCGAGATCGCGCTCCGCCGCCTCTACATGAAAGCGCCCCCGCCGCCGCGACCCGGCTCGCCACCCGAGATCGCCTACCTTCGCGCCGAGCGCGTGCGGCTCGTCGATTCCATCGCCCGACTCATCTTCTCGCGCGAGCGTCCGCAGCTGGTCCGCACGTGGTGCGAGCGCTCGTTCGGGCTGGACCCGCCCGGCGCGACCTGGGGAGTGTGCGCGGGCGACCTCGAGTAGGGTGGCTGCGCCGCGGCGGATGGCCGCATTGCGCGAATGACCGGCGCGCGCACAGAAGGGATCGACCTGGTCGACGACCCCGGTCCACGACAGAGACGCCAGCTACGACACCCATCCGTGCTTCGCGGGCTTCGGACTTCAGCTGGTCCGATACCCTTGGCTAGCGGGAACGTCGTCGCGCATCCACGAGACGTCTCCTTGTGACAGATCCAGCCATTGAAGCGTGGTGAGAACCAAGGAGCGGACGGCTTGCGCGTCATGCGCCACCAGAAGCTCAGTGCCTGGCCGGGAAGCATTTCGGTGACGAACGAGCGCGACTTCCTCGCCGTCCGGGAGCGTCAAGACCGCGAAGGCGAGCGTATCGAGGTCGTCATAGGCGGACCGGAAGCGGAGCCCTCGACGGCCGGCGAGTTCGCTCGGTTCGAGCGCGATCACCGCTACCGGGGTATCGGCTTTGGTGAACTCCTTGATCCCCACCATACGGGTCGTCAGCATCAGATTCCATTTCAGATGCCTTGGCACGACCCGAACGCGCGGCAGCGTAGCGGTCGTAACGAGCCAGTTCGCCCCAGACCTCCTGCGCGCTGCGATCACCACGGTCGCATCGTCAAGAGGGAGGGCGCGCCGCCGCCGGGAGATCCGGATCGACCGCGCCCGGAAACTCCTCGTAGATCTGGCCGACCAGCGCTGCGGCGATCGCCTCGGCCGGCGCCCGGCCATCGACGGCCACCGGCAGGCTCATCCAGACCGCGATGGTCACGCGGTTGGTGGGATCGTGGGCCGCGAACGTGTTGTACCCGGGCAGCTCGCCGTTGTGGAAGAACATGCGGATCGAACCCGCCCGCAGCTGCGCGATCGTGATGCGATCTCCGTCGGGAACGTCCGCGCGGTACTTCGACACCGGATCGTCGAGACCAAGCTTCCCTACCTGCGCCAGCTGCAGGATGACCGCGGCGGTCATCGTCTTGGTGACCGAGCCGATCCGGAAGTGGCTTTCGGGGCTGGGTGGGCTCTTCCACACGCGCTGATCAGCAGGGCGGTGCCGAGCGCGATGTACGCTGCGCGGACCATCGTGGCGGCGTTGCGGGCCATCTCTCCCATGACGGACGTATCGCACAACTGCTAGGGTCACGACATGAATCCCATCGTCGAGGCCGTCATGGCTCCGCTGCTCACCGTGCACCAGTGGCTCTACGAGACCAGCGACGGACGGCTCGGCGCGAGCCTCGGCGGCCGGCCGATGCTCCTGCTGCGCACCGTCGGGCGCCGCACCCGTCAGCCGCGCACAGCGGCGCTGCTGTACGTACGCGACGGTGACGCGTACGCCGTGATCGCGTCGAAGGGCGGTGCGCCGCAGCACCCCGGGTGGTTCCACAACCTGACGGCCGAACCCGACCTCGAGATCCAGGTGGGACGCGCGCGCATCCCGGTGCGCGCGCGGATCGCGGAAGGCGAGGAGCGTGCGCGGATCTGGGCGCGCGCCGACGCGGTCAATCAGGGGCAGTACACGGTCTACCAGTCGAGGACGAAACGGCCGATCCCGGTCGTGGTTCTCGCACCGCGCTGAGCGCACGCTCGCTCGCGCCCGCGGGTGGCGTGATCTGCGTTCGCCTCGGTCTCCTGCCTCTTCGGTGGACGAAGTGGGCGGCGACGTTGCCGAGCACGCCTCAGGAGAAGCTGCAGCCGTTCAGACCCTGGCCTGCCTGCTCGCACTGCGTCGGGTCGCTGGTCTGCCCGCACAGCGTCGCGAAGTAGTTGCACGAGCTGTGATTGAAGATGAGGTCACTGACGCTGCGGATCGGCCCGCCGAAGGTGATGTCGTACTCGCCCTCGACGTGCTCGTAGAAGAAGTACTCGCGCTTGAACTCGGGCCCCGGGCCGACGACGATCGTGATCGCGGGAGGCACCTTGGGTGCCTCGTCGTTGGTGTTCACGACCCGCCAGGAGTTTCCGATCGCGTCGTCGTAGAGTGAGGCGAAGATCGGGTCCCCGGCACGCGGGCCGGCGAAGGAGTAGACGATCGGCTGCGTGAACTGCGTCTGCGCTGCCAGGTCTGGTGCGGCGACCACGGTGAGTGCGCCGCCGAGGCTGTGGCCGGTGATGTAGAGCGTCGTGTAGCTGCCGGCGGCAGCCAGCGCGTTCACTTCCTGGAGGATCGGCGTGCGGATGCTCTCGTAGACGTCGGTGAAGCCGGTCTCCGTCTTCCCGCCGCCGGCGACGTAGGTGTAGTCGACCTGACTGAGCGTCGCGTCGGAGATCCACTCCGAGATGGTCTTGGTGCCGCGGAAGACGACGTAGATCGAGCTGCCGCTGGTCGCGACGAAGGCGATCGGTACCTTGCCGTCGAGCCCTTCGCCGGAGAAGCGCTCTTCCGTCAGGAACTGTGCCTGGAGCGTGTACGGCGCGGACAAGGTGAAGGTCTGGCCGTTCTCGAAGTCGGTGAGCATCTGGTACGACTCGAGGCACAGCTGCATGAGCGTGACGGCGCTCGCGAGATCGAAGCTGTCGTCCTCGAGTCCGGGCGGCGCCGGGCTGCCGTCGTCATCGCTACCACCACAGGCGGAAAGGAAGATGGCGAGAAGGACTGTAGCTGCCCAGTGCTTGACCGTGGTCGTCATGGCAATGCTCGATAGCATTGTCGGGGAGACAAACGATCGTGAACCCGGGCGCAGCTCGTGGCCACTCTCGAGCGCGTGAAAGAAGCGAACCAGATCGGCGCCATTATCTTCGCTGCTGATCAGGATGGTGCCAGCTTCTCGAGGTTCGGGCTTTTGTGGTGCCTCGAGCAGCGGCTATGGTTGGCCGCGTCATGTCCCCCATGTGCCTCCGCGCTCGCGTGATTCATTCCATCTGGGTGCTCGTCGACATCGCGGCTCAGCGTCGGGGCGCGCACAGAGATGCGAGATGCCGCTCGTCGCGTTGCTGGTGGTGTCCGTTCTGGGTGGGTTGCTTGCCGGTCGCGAGGCGCACGCCGCCTGCAACCTGATCCCGAGCGCCTCGAAGACGTTTCGTGGCGCCCTCGGCGCGACCAATCGTCCCTTCGCGGCGCCCGGAGACTTCGTCGAAGTGGCGGTCGACACGGCGCGCTGCGATACCGGATCGTCCGGGTTCGCGGCGGACGGCGCGGATCACGTCGTGACGCTCGTCTTCAAGCCGACCGGCGGCCAGGCCCGGGTGGTCGCCCTCAGCGCGGCCTCCTGCACCAGCGGGACGATGAAATCGGCGCGGCTCGCGTGCGAAGGCACGCTCGGTGTCGGCGCCGGCAATGTCGCTTGCGTGCAGGTGCCCCCGAGCGACCTGGCGGTCGTCGAGCGGAACGGCAGCCGTCGGCTCTCCTTCCGGTTCCCCGACACCGACGCATTCTTCGTGCCGGACGGCGACGACCGTACGCTGTCGGGCCCGGCGACCATCGCGGTCACGCCCGCGGGCGCGCCGCTCCCCTGTGGCCTCGCGACCTCGGACTGCGCGTCGCAGTCGGGCGCGATCTCGTGCGTCGACGATCTCTACGCTGCCGACGGCACCTGCCAGCAGGTCGTCAACGGGACCTTCGGACACTTCACGGCGCTGCCCCAGGCGAACGACTACGCGAGCGTGTGCTTCGCCGACAGCCCGGTGCCGTGTAACCCGACCGCGACCGAGCTGCGCATCGCGACCGACGCTGCCGGTAACCTGCTCGTGCCGTTCAACTGGGAGGGGATCCTGGTGAACGACTCGGGTATCCCCGTGCCGCGGCTGATGCGCGCGACCTTGCGCTCGCCGCTCGGGTTCAGCGTTCCCGACTCGGTGTTCCTGGGCTCGTTCACGCCCGAGGGCGCCAGGCTGCCGCCGCTGTTCGAGCCCACGGCCGATCCGAGCGTGGCGAGCCCCGACGTGATCACGCTGTTCGGCTCGGCCGACGCGCCGTACACGATTCTCCGCATCGCGCGTCATGCCGGCACGTGCTCGAACGCGGCGAAGACGTGCGTGCACGACACCGACTGTCCGGCGGGTGGAACCTGCCCGTCGACCTGCGTCGGCGGTAGTACGCCGGGCACGTCCTGCGCGAGCGACGCCCAGTGCTCGGGCGGACGCTGCGGCGCGCTGTTCGCCGATTTCCGGCCGTTCGTGGCGGGCGGCGGCCCGCTCGCCGTTCCGCGGACGCCGATCGGTCCCGGCGTCTGCCAGCTCGACCCGCACGCATCGTGCAACGCGCCCGCCGACTGTGCCGGGGTGGGCAACACGTGCGTGGCCTACGCCTTCGAAGCGCGCACGCCGGTGCCGCTCGAGAGCCTCACCGCGGGGACCTCGGACCAGTTCGCTTTCACGGTCGAGGAGCGGGTCGATCTCGCCGACCACAACGGCGACGGCGACGCGACTGACTCCGTCATCACGCTCCGCGATCGCACCACCGGCCGCAGTCAGAACCTCGGCGCTCCGGCCGGCTGCGGCATCGCGGGCACGCCCGAGGGCCGTGCGGTGGTGCGCATCAACCAGCCGCCGTTCAACTTCCCCGCGGTTGCGATCGAGGACGACGTGCTCGCTTTCCTCGAGTCGGAGCCGGGCGAGAACAGGTGCGACGAGGACGGCAACGGCGACGCATCCGGGTCGATCGCCCGCGTGTTCCGGCTGGGAACAGGAGAGGTCCCGATGAGCCCGGTGCGCGGCGTCGACGCGAACCTGCTGGTGAACGGGCAGAGCCTGGCGGTGTCGAACGGCCGCGTCTTCTTCCGCTCGTCGGAGCCCGTGATGGGCAAGCGGACGACCGAGCGCGTGAGCCTCACGCCCGGCGGCCTCGGTCCGAACGGCGACTCGTCCGGCAACGCGCTCTCGTATGACGGACGATACGTGGCCTTCTACAGCGTCGCCAGCGATCTCCCCAATCCGAACATCTCCCCCAACTGCTCGAGCCTCTACCTGCGAGACCGGGTCGCCGGCACGACGGAGCAGCTCGACCCGGGCGCCGGCGGGACACCGCCCCGGTGCATCTACTTCGGCGGGGGGTCGAAGAGCGCGGAGATGTCGCCGGACGGCCGCTTCGTCGCCTTCGTCTCCGACGACTGGAACCTCGAGGACCCGGTGTTCAACGCGGCGACCAGCGGGACCTACGCCGTCCACCTGCGCGATCGCTGCGTCGCGAACGGGGTGGCCGTCGGTGGCGGCTGCGTGGCGGGGAACACGATGGTCAGCGTGGGGCCCGGCGGCGCGTACTGCGCCCTCCCACCGCCGCCGTTGACCGGCCTGGGTACCCTGGCGGGGCCGGCCGTCTCGGACGACGGGCGCTTCGTCGCCTTCATCAGCAACTGCACCAACTTCGACCCCGCCGACACGAACGACGAGGACGACGCCTTCGTCCGCGACACCTGCCTGTCGAACGGCGCGCCCGTGCCTGGTTGCGTCGCCACGACCGAGCGCGTGAGCGGCCTCGCGGGGGCGCCGGACTCGGGTTGGACCGTCGACTCAGGCCGGATCGACCTGTCGGCCGACGGACGATACGTCGCGTTTTCGGGCGAGCTCTCGTTGACCGAGCGGGTGTTCCTGCGTGACCGGCTGCTCGGCACGACCGAGATCGTGAACGTGGACAGCCAGGGAACCTCGAGCAACACCCGCTTCGCGGAAAATCCGCAGATCTCGGCCGATGGCCGTTTCGTCCTCTTCTCCACCAACGCTGCCTTCGTGTCGGGCGATACCAACACCTTCGACGACCTGTACGTGCGCGACCGTCTGCTCGGCACGATGGACCGGGTGAACATCGGCACAGACGGCGCGCAGGGCGACTCGGTCACGTTCTGGGGGCGGATGTCTCGCGACGGCCGCCACGTCGCGTTCTGGTCGAGCTCCTCGACGCTCCTCGGCCCCGGCGGGGACACCAACGCAGCGACCGACATCTTCGTGCGCGACCGGCTGGTCAACGTGACCAGGCGCGTGAGCGTCGCGTACGACGGCGCGCAATCGCCGATCGGCTCGTCGAACTTCTTCTCGGACGGCTTCGCAATCTCCGGCGATGGGCAGACGGTCGCGTTCGACAACGCCGATGCGAACCTGCTGCCGCCGGGCGTCGACACGAACGGCCGCAAGGACCTCTTCGTCCGCGGCGTCGACGCCGCCGATCCGAACGGGGTGGACACGCTGCTGTTCGACAACGACCGCCTCACCGACTCCGTGCTGGAGGTGATGGACACCGGCACGAACACGCTGCGCACGCTCTGCCCGGCAACGCAGGCGGCGGTCGCCGGCGGCATGGCGGCGTTCCTGCGTCCGGAGTCGTCGGTCGGCACCGTGGCCTGCCCGGCGGGCTCGCTGAACGGTGACGCCGACGTCGCCGACACCGTCGTCGACCTGTGGCCCGGCAGCGGCAACCCGGTGAGCCTCGGTCTCGCGGCGACGGCCGTCGCGATGTCCGACACGACGATCGCAGCACTGGTCTCGGAAAGCGGGCAGGGCAACACGATCCTGAACGGCGACGGCGACCGCAGCGACGCGGTCGTCGAGGTGCATCCGGCAACCGTGGGCGGTGTCTGGACGAACACCGGACAGGCCGGCGAGGCGCTCGAGGTCTGCGGACCGCGCGCCGTATTCTTGACGCCCGAGTGGCAGCAGGGCGCCATCAGCCTGAATCCGCCCGACAGCGACACCACCGACCGCGTGCTGCAGATCTGGGACACCAGCGTGGTCAGCGGCAACCTGATCAACACCCAGCAGCAGGCCGAGGACTTCGTCTGTGGCCCGAGCCTGATCGCTCTGAGGACGAACGAGGCGGCGCAGGGCGCCGACCTGAACAGCGACGGCGACACGACCGACGACGTGCTGCAGGTCTACGACACCACGACCAGCACCCTCTACGACACACACCAGGCGGTCTCGCCGTGCCGGCTCCCGCAGTGCGATCCGCGCCTCCCGTATCGCGTCTTCGCGCGCTCGGTGAAGTTCCTGACCGTCGAGTGCGACCAGCACGGCAGCGTCGTCTCGGGATTCTGCGGCAGCGGCGGCACCGACCTCAACGACGACGGTGACGCGGACGACATCGTGATCCAGCTGTTCGACGTCGCGACCGACACGACGCGGACGATCGGCACCGTGACCGGCGGCAACCCGCTCGCGGGCGGCGACCCGACGACCGGTACCGGCACGGCCTACGTCTCGGCCGGGGCTTGCGTCGAGACCGTCGGCGGCAAGCTCCAGGGCGTCTGTGTGACGGATGCGGACTGTCCGCCGGGATCGACCTGTGAGCCGCTGGCCATCGTGCCCGCGAGCCCCGACACCGACGCCGACGGCGTTCCGGATCATCTCGACGTCTGCCCGCGCGATGCGGATCCCGGACAGGTAGACGGCGACGGTGACGGCACCGGTGACGCCTGCGACGCCGCGACCTGCGGCAACGACGTGGTCGAGGGCACCGAGGCGTGCGACGGCGCTGCCGGCGGCGCGTGCCCCGGCTCGTGTCAGAGCGACTGCACCTGCCTGTGCACCAACGTCGTTGCCGATGCGAAGGCCAAGGTCGAGGTGACGACCAAGAGGGGTGTCGGCAAGCTCTCCGCGAAGATGGCGATTCCTCTCGGGTCTTACACCGGCGACGCCGTGGTCGTGCGACTGGACGACGGCGACTCGCAGCCGATCGCGTTACGCAGCCTCGTGACGCTGCCGCCGTTCGGCAAGTCGGGCAAGACCTGGCGATTCAAGGCGAAGTCCGAGGGCCTGCAGATGGTGCAGCTGAAGAGCCTCGCGCCGAAGCAGCCGGGCATGTTCCAGATCATCGTCAACGCCAAGCGCTGGTTCACGGCCGGTGCCGCGAACGACCCGGCCGCGAGCACGCGCCTCACCATCACGGTGGGCGGTCAGTGCTTCACGCACGTGGTGACGAAGAAGACGGACTGACGGGGGCTCGCGCCGACGGAGAGCGAGACGATCCACGAGGTGGTTGGCAGGTGCGTGCAGAGCACGACGTCGATGCGCGTGATCCGCACCGCACCGATCTGCCACTCGAGATTCGACATCCGCCGTCTGCCCAGCGCGGCCGCGAATCGGCGGCGTGGTACGCGCGGGGATGCTGGCCGCCGGGCGCGGATTCGTCACGGCCGTTCGCGCGACCCGATGTCCCCGCTGATGGGTGGATGCTTGACGAAAGCGTGGGCGTCCGGGCGACCCGGCGAATAGCGTCGCGGCGCCTCGCGCATTGACTCGCGACGACCGCTCCGCAAGGTGCAAGCATGGAAGGGGGACAGTGATGGCACGCATCATCCTTTGGGCTGGACTGGCACTGTGCGTCGCGAGCGCACCCCCGGCGCACGCGCGGACGCTCTGGCAGGACACCGTTCAGACCGACCGCAACGACGGCGAAGCGAACGACGTGGCCGTGACGTCGGCCATGGTCATCGCGGGTGGCGGCACCGTGATCCGCGACCACAGCGAGGCGCTGTTGCGGGCCTACGCTCCGCTGTCCGGCACCCTGCTCTGGCAGGATCGGCGCAGCGTCGGCGGCGGCAGCGAGGAGATCCTCGAGCTCGCAACGCTCGGCCGTCGCATCTTCGCGGCGGTGTCCGCGTTCCGCTTCTCGCAGGAGACCGGCTCCGACTGGGTCGTGCGTGCCCACGACGAGATGACGGGTGCCCTGCTGTGGGAGGACGATCGCGACGACGGAGACCTCGACGCGGCCCAGAACGTCACCGCGGCGGACGGACGCGTCTTCGTCGCCGGCACGGTGACGGCCGGCGACGCGGGCGCCGCGGCCGTCGTGCGCGCATACGACGCGGTGACGGGTGCTCTGCTCTGGCAGGACGTCGGCGCGCCCGGCGTCGCATCGCTCGGCGTCAGCGAAGTCGTCGCGGGTGCCGGCCGCGTGTGGGTCGCGAGCGACTACGTGCAGACCACGCTCCTTCGCGCCTACGATGCGGCGACCGGGATGCTCGTGTGGACCGACACGCTGGACAAGGCCTTCGTCGGACACCTCGCGGCGGCTGGCGGGCGCCTGTTCATCTCGACCCACTTCGGCCCGCGAGGCTTCGTGCGCGCGTACGACGGCGAGTCTGGCGTGCTCGCATGGCAGGTGGAGGAAGCGGCAGACACGCCGAAGAACCGGAACGTGCTGTACGACACCGCCCTGGCGGCGTCCGACGACGTGCTCTACACCGGCGTGACCCGCCTCCGACCCGTCACGTCCGCGCTCACCGCGTACGACGCCGGGACCGGTGCCGTCCTGTGGCGTAACGGCGACGCCGGCGCGGCATGGGACCTGACGCTGGACGGAACGCGACTGTACGCGGCCACCGGCACGGAGGATTTCGGGGTGCGCGCCTTCGCGTCGGCATCGGGCGCGCTGGCGTGGCAGAGCGCGCGACGCGAGGACGGACGCGCGTTCGCCATCGCGACGCGCGCGGGCGTGGTGTTCGCCGCGGGCTTCGCGGGACCCGCCGCCGGCGCGTTCCACGTCGCGGCATTCGACGGCGCGCGCGGACTCCTCGTCAAGCCTGTGATTCGCGGACGCACGCTCCCCACGGTGCCCGTGCTATTCGGGCGTGTCGGGGCGGGGGCAGGTAGGGGACGTGGCGGGGCAGCGGGGCGTCCGTGAGGACGCGGCCAGCGACGAATCGGGTAACGATGGGTCTCGGTGAGTTGCGTCATGGGCCCTCCGCGAGCACGCCCGCCACCCCGATGGCGAGTGCGCGATGACCGTCGCGGTTCAAATGGTCGTCCTCGGTGAAGAACAGCCGCTTGACGTCCGGTGATGACCTCCGCAGCGCCGCCAGCCCGTCGATCACCGGCAGTCCTGCGGCCGCTGCTCTGGTCATCATGTCCGCGTAGACCGGCACTGCGCTGGGGTCGAGCTGCTCCTTGCACGGCATGAACAGCGCAATGATCCGGCGCCCGGATACAACCGCCGAGCCGTGCAGGACTTCGAGCTCCCGCACGATCTTGTCGCGCGTCCAGTCGCGCAGCGACTCGCGCGAGCCACTGGGGCGGTTGAAGAAGAAGTCTCGAGCCGGCAGGCGTCTTAGTACCTGCTGGTAGAGCGCCGAGCGCGACAGCCACGCTGGTAGCATCTCGATGAGCAGCCCTTGCAGATAGAAGCCGGTCTTCCACGCTGGCAACGCCTCGAGCCTGCCGTTGCGCAGTGCGTAGAGCGGCCAGAGCCAGCCCTCCTCGACATCGGAACACGACACCCCGGCCAGGAGGACATCTGGATCGGTTTGCAGCTCTCGTTCCGCGGCGGCCCGGAAAGACTGGTCGAAATTGTAGGCAGGAACTCCGGCGTTGAGCACAAGCATCTGAATACCGCGCGCCCGCAGCAGGTCCTCCACCACACGCGGATAAGCCTCGTTCGCCTGCACGCCCGCGCCGTAGGTGAACGAGTCGCCGATCGCGAGCACGCGCCGCTCGCCGGGGCGTCGCAAGGGGATCTCGCGTTCGCGCATGCCGACCGAGTTGGTGAAGCGGTGCTCGCGGAACTCGCTGGTCTCGACGTCATACGAGACACCAGGAGCAAGCCGCCAGATGAGCTCCCCGTCGAGCCGCATCCACCGGCTCGACGGGGAGAAGTGTACGCGCCCCGGGATCGTGACGGGGAACCAGCGCAGCAGGACCTCGGCGGTCGCGAGCGGCAAAAACGCGAAAATGAGGACAAAAAAGAGGACGCGGGGCATCGGTCGGCGTCAGCTACCACAGACCCGGCTCGCGGCTGAACTGAACCTCCCCGCCTTGATGGACACCCGAGAAGGCGCGACCGGTCGATCGATGACCGCAGGCAATCGGTTTCGTCGCTGACTCCACATTCGTGGGCGTGCTCGACTTCCGCATGCGCGCAATCGTCGGTGCCGTCGCACGAGGTGGCCGAGGTCAGAGCCGTCTCCTGTCCCGGGCCGTGCGCCGTCGAAGGGGGAAGAGATGATCATCGAGTGCAACGTGGACGACGAGCGTGAATCGTTCGGCTGGGCGCCCGCAGCACGCGAGTGCAGCGGAGACGCGGCATCCTCGATCTGTCGATGATCGCGCGGCTCGGCACCGCCTACTCCGTGCGGTGTCAGGTCGCCTTCGTCGGGAGAACGGCCGCCAGAATCTCCTGCACCTTGCCGAAGTCGGCGGGCTTGATGAGGTGATGATCGAAGTCCGCTTCGCGCGACCGCTGCTGGTCCGCATCGTGCCCGTACCCGGTCAGAGCGACCAGCACGCACTTCTCATTTGCCGGCTGCCTTCGAATCCGCTTCGCCACTTGAAAGCCGTCGAGTTCCGGCAAGCCGATGTCGAGGAATGCTACATCCGGGCCGTAGTCAAGGGCCGCTGCTACGGCCGTCGGGCCGGTGTGAGCCATCCGCACATCGTGCCCATGGACTCGCAACAACATCGCCAGACTCTCGGCCGCATCCACATTGTCGTCGACAACCAGCACTTTGATGGAGTTTCGATTCTCGGTCGTTGGCTCTCGAACTGTGCCCGCTTCCATTGGCAATTGGGAAGCGACGATCGGCAATCGAATGATGAACTCGCTCCCGTGACCCAAAGCATTCAACACTTCGACGCGTCCCTGGTGCAATTCGACCAGCCGTTGCACCAGAGCGAGCCCGATGCCCAATCCGCCTTGCGAGCGGTCCAACGAGCGGTCCGCCTGCGTGAACAGGTCGAAGATGCGCGGCAGCAGCTCGGGGGCGATGCCGACTCCCGTGTCCTTCACCCGCAATACGCACTCGTCCGACGAATCGAGTGGCTGACCCGGCCCGCTCGCCCTTTCGACGGACACTGCGATGTGGCCGCCATCCTTCGTGTACTTGGCGGCGTTGGTGAGCAAGTTGACGACGACTTGTTCCAACCGCGCAGCGTCGGCGTACAGCCAGATCGGCTCGGGCGACAGCGTCACCGTGAGTTCGTGCTGGTGGATCTCGATGATCGGGCTGGCCGACTCCACCGCGCGCTCCACGATGCCGTTCACCGCGACCTGGTCCAGGCGAAGCTCAACCCGCCCGGTGGTTATACGCGACACTTCCATAAGGTCGTCGATCAGACGGGTCAGTTGCGTCACTTGACGATCGATAATGCTGCGGGCCTTCTGTTGGAGCGGGGATTCATTCTGCTCGGCACGGAGCAAATGTAAGGCGTTGGCGATGGGGGCCAGCGGGTTGCGGAGCTCGTGGCTGAGCATCGCCAGGAACTCGTCCTTGCGGCGATGTAGGTCGGCGAGCGCTACCGCCTGCTCCTGAGAAGTTTCGAAGAGCCGCCGGTACTCGACCTCGCTTGCGCGCAACGCCTCCCGAGAATTCACCGATTGGGAGATGTCCCAAAAATAACACACCACGCCAAAGCGGCCCTCGGACAACGGGATCCGGTTGATCTGCCACCGATAGAGCTCGGTCACGCCTCGGTCGAGGCGCTCCTCGATGAATTCCGGTACCAGGTAGGATTCGCCGGTTTCCAGCGTGTGGCGGAACCGCCGGACAATCTCGTCCGCTTCCGCCTTCTGCCACACGCTGTGGATCACTTCATCGAAGTCGCGGCCGATGAAGTCCGGAATCTGTCCGAAGACCGCGAGCGCGGTCGGGTTCACCTGCCGCATGCGGAAGTCCGAATCCACGAGGTAGATGCCGATGGGTGCTTCGTTCAGCAGGGCCTCGAACTGATCGGTGCGCTGATGCAGCGCCTTCTCGGCCAGCTGAGCCAACTCGGTCAACTCGTGCTGGCGCAGCGACGAAAGCAGCAACGCCTCGTTCACTTCGCGCATCTGGTCGTCGCGTTCGACCGTGCCTGAGGATGCGGGACCGCGCATGATTCACCCTACGGCTTTGCTGCCGCCTTGTCGGGTATTTCCGAGGTCTCCGTTGGCTCGGCGTTCCACGGCGCCGGGATGCCGGTGGTCAGGTTGCGGTAGCCGCGCAGCGGCTCGCCGATGACGATGCCCGCGTCGGTGACCTGGTATTCGTGCATGTCGATGCTGTGCTCGCCGCCGCGCATCTTGACCACCAGCAGCATGCGGCGGAGCTGGCCGTTGATCGAGATGTAGCGCAGGCGGACGATGTCGTCGGACAGGAACGAGATGGCGAAGTTGCTCAGGCCCATCGAGGTGAAGTTCTCCTCGATCTCGACGGTGCTGACGATCGTCACGCCCAGCCGGGTGAGTGCGCCGATCATACGATAGAGCGACTCGCGAAAATCGGTGCGGAAACTGGGCGCGAGTGCCATCTCGAACCCCACCAGCGAGTCGATGACCAGCCGCTTGGCGCCGATCTTCTTGACCCTGGCCACGATCTCGTAGACGGTCTCGTCAACCGAAAGGTCCAACGGTCGAAGGTAGGTGATCTCCAGGGTGCCATTGTTCCGCGGCGTGTCGAAATCATAGCCGAACTTGGCGGCGCGGCGGACGTACTGGTCGGGCAACTCCTCGAAGATGGCGACGATCCCCGGCTCGCCGCTCCTGATGCCCTCGGCGATGAAATGAGTGCCGAGCACCGACTTGCCCGATCCGGATGGTCCGGCCAGCAGCAGGCTGTCGCCTTCAGGGATTCCGCCATGCAGAAGTTCATCGAACCCGGCGACGCCGGTCGACAGACGACGATCGTTTTTCGCCTCATTGGGTTTGCCGAGAAGGCCGAAGGTGCGCGGGAACGTTTGCAGGCCCTCCCCGGTGATACGGAATGTGTGCAAGCCGGGCACGGAGTCCTGCCCGCGCAGCTTCACGATCTGAAGCTTCCGCACGATGGAGTTTCGCTCCACCTGCTGGGAGAGCCAGATGAGTCCGTCGGCGACGGTGAAGACGGGGTTGTCGCGAATCTCCGCGTCGACGTATTCGCCGATCAGGAAGGTGGTCGCCTGCCAGCTCGCCAGGTGCAGGGCCAGCCGCTGGATGAACCCTTGAAGCTCCACGTCACTGACCGCGCCTTGCGCCTTTCGCACGACCGTGCGGAACGAGTCCACCATCACGAGCCCGGGATTGGTGGCTTCGACCTCGCTGACGATCGCCTCCAGGACCGCGCTCAAGTCCTTCTCCAGCACGACCTGGCTCAAGTTGATGAAACGAATCGCGGTATTCAATTTGGCGTGATCGAAGAAGCAATACTGCTGCTGATACCGCAGCATCTTGATCGCCGGCTCACCCAGCACGGTAAAATAGATGGCGGGTCGTTCCGCGCTGGCATTGGCGAACATGATCTGATGCGCGAGCGTGGTCTTGCCGCTCCCGGGAGCGCCCGCGATGATGTTGAATGAGTACTCCGGAAGGCCGCCACTCAGGATCTCGTCGAGACCCAGCACACCGGTCGGCAACTGTCGAATCGCCACTCTGTCCTGCGTGCTCATGGTTTCTCTTTCTCTTCCCGTTTCGAACCCGAACTGTCGATCGATAAGCTCGGCCAGGCATCAAGCGCGAGACGCCGTGTCACACCTTCGCCGATGAAGGTCGCCAAGAGTCCCAGCAGATGAGCCAAGAGAGTCACACGACCCATCTCCAAGGTCCCCGCGACCGGGTCGTGCTCGATCTCGTCGAATCCCGCCAACGAGCCGTCTGGCCGAACCTGCACCACCCGGAGAGCAGGAACTTCCGCCTTGGCGATTGCCACTGCCCGAGCCAAGAGTGACGCAAAGCCCGCCGGTCCCGCGAGTCGCGAGAGAGGCACTTGCAACTTCTCGAAGACCTGAACCCCCTCATCGATCTCGGTGCCGGCCGCTTGGACGCGCGCCGCTTCAATCGCGACGATTTGCCGAGCGAGACCTTGCATCGCTGGAAAGTCGGCGGTCATCCGCGAGGGCTCAGCATCCGGATTCTCATTGTTGGCGTCGAGAGTGAGGCGGCCTCTAGGTCATCGCTGTAGGCCGTGCAGTCGGCAGCGGTCGTTTTTGCCGATGATCGTCATGACCCTTCTTTCTTTTCATCGTTCGCGGGCACAGTCGAGAGAGAGAGAGCGGCGCCCCCCTGGGGCAGACACCCACCAGAGTGGGCGTGACCTGCCCGGCGTGTTTTCGACCACCTGAGTTAATGTCTCCGGTGAGAGACTTGAAGCAACATCCGGTCACTGATCCCCTGTAGCTTCATCGTCGATCGGTAAGCCGTACGTCACCGGTTTCGCGGGGCGGCACCGTCCACCCCCAAATCCCTCCTTTCGACAGTGCAGAGCACAGTCGACGGGGGAGCCAGCCTCGGCTGCCATCGGATAGTTACCGATCATCGGCTTACAATCAAACTTCGCAATCTGGCGAGCGAGAAGCGCATGGAACTGACGGCTGCCCTGATGCTGGTGCAGGCGAGCCTCGGTGCCGGTGATCGAAGCGAGACGTCCTTCGCGCCCCTTCGTTCTGGTGTGGCCGCTCACGCTCTTTCCCTTCCTGAAGGTCTGTTTCGGCCCGACTGGGTGATGGCGAGGGAGCGAGAGGCCATCACGGAGCCGGTGCTGCCGCGATCGCGCTCGATGATGTAGATCGCGCGGTCGAGAGGACGGAGCGCACGGGCGCGGGGCCCGCCAGAGAGAAGGGTGACGGGGTGAGTGCAGCAACACTCACCCCGTCGCGCTCCGGACCACCCCTATGAAGAAAGGCCGGAGCAATCAGACCATCGTCCGCAGCGCGATCGACGTCAAGACCTGGCTGGCGAGGATTCCGTCGGTGGACGAGGTGCGGCCGGGGCAGTGCCCGCG
>Ga0163153_10002276_pt1 | contig 28469 bp, 28 predicted proteins | sample OliLakLV19MP6IB1_FD_148629 | JGI IMG/M metagenome (GOLD analysis project Ga0163153, IMG submission 148629) | Freshwater microbial mat bacterial communities from Lake Vanda, McMurdo Dry Valleys, Antarctica - Oligotrophic Lake LV.19.MP6.IB-1 | ecosystem: Environmental > Aquatic > Freshwater >...
GAGTAATTAACCTGAGCCTTCCAGAATTTATTAACCTGCGACAAGATGGTGGGTATGTGGAAATTGATGGAGGTGTTAGAGGAATCATTCTCTACCGGGCAAATTCATCCACCTATATGGCGTATGAACGCAATTGTTCTTTTCGTCCCAACGAAGCCTGCGCAACTGTAGACGTTCACAATTCAGGATTGTTCATGGTAGACCCATGCTGCAACTCCAACTTTAATTTTTCAGATGGCAATCCGTCAGGGGGTCCGGCATGGAGGCCGTTGGTACGATACCGAACCCAGCTTTCCGGCCTCAGCCTGACTGTCAGTAGTGAAGTGATTAATTAATCATTATTAATTCCCTTTCTCAGGTTGCTATTTTTCTTGCTGTAAAGGAAGTAGATGAATAATCCTACCACCATCCAAACCATGGCAGAGATAAGAGTTTCTCTACCCAAAGAGACAATCATCCCAGTGCAGACAATAATGCCAAGTATTGGAATCAAGGGTACCAGGGGTGTTCTGAATGGCCTTACTGCTTCAGGGTTTTTCACACGCATCACCCAGATGCCTACGCACACCAGCACAAAAGCAAACAAGGTTCCGAAACTTGTCAGGTCACCTGCAACGCTGCCGGGAACAAAACCGGCAAAGGCGCCAACAAAAATTAATAAGAGCCAGTTTGCCTTAAAAGGAGTGCGAAACTTAGGGTGTAGTTCTGAAAATACTTTTGGCACAAGACCATCTTTTGACATGGAGTAAAATACGCGTGATTGTCCCATGAGCATCACCAATATCACGGATGAAAATCCGGCTAATATGGCTACTGTAATCAATGTGGCCAGCCATCCATATCCTTGCATGTAGGTTTGAATAGCATAAGCAACCGATGCTTCTTTGCCAGCCGTTTTAAATTCTTCCCAATTGGCTACACCGGTTAATACATACGAGAAAAGAATATAGAGAACTGTGCAGATCACCAATGATCCCAAAATACCGATCGGCATATCGCGCTTAGGATTTTTTGCTTCCTGTGCTGCCGTGGATACGGCATCAAAACCAATGAAGGCGAAGAACACAATGCCGGCACCGCCAAGAACACCACCCCATCCGTGCGTGTTCCAGTCTTCGTGACCAGGCATGGTTTCGGGAATCATGAAAGGTGTATAGTTTGCCTGGTTAATAAAACCCCAACCGAGTACAATGAAAATAAGTACGATGGCAACTTTTACAAAAACGATCACCGCATTTAAGTTGGCCGATTCTTTTGTTCCCTTGATTAAAATCATGGTAAGAATCACCAGAATAAATAATGCAGGGAAGTTAATAATACCGCTTACGCCACCTAACGAAGTTTCAAATGGAGAGTGCGACCATTCATAGGGTATGGCCCCCCCCAGAAGATTATTGAGATACTCGCTCCACGCTATTGACACAGTGGCGGATGCAAGCGCATATTCTAGTACAAGCGCCCAACCAATGATCCAGGCCATAAACTCACCCATGGTAACATACGCGTAGGCATAGGCACTTCCGGCAATAGGTATCATAGAGGCGAACTCGGCATAGCACAATCCTGCAAAGGCACATCCTATCGCTGCAATCATGAATGAAACTACCACAGCAGGACCCGCGGCCTCTCCGGCAGCAGCAGCGGTGCGAACAAAAAGACCGGCACCAATGATGGCACCAATGCCCAGGGCAATCAGATTTCCGACTCCAAGCGTACGCTTCAGTCCTTTGTCAGAATCTCCGACTTGCGTCATTAACTGTTCGAGGGGTTTTTTAATGAATAAGCTCATGCGATAAGTGTGAATTGGGATTAAACAATTCCCTAAAAGTAAAAAGAATAATGAATTGCGGAACAATATTGCCTGACCGCTCGCATAATTTCAGAAGGTAGTTTTGCCAGCTTAGTCAGGCAAAGCAAATTTGACACGCACACGCACCTCGCTCTCTACGGGCACACTGTCTTCGGTGGTGGGCGACCACTTAGGCCCTTGCTTTACGAGCCGCATCACTTCTTCATCGCATCCATGGCCCAGTCCTTTTATAACATTGAATTCATCCAGGCTGCCGTCTGCTCTTACCGTGAACTGAACCGTTACGCGTCCTTTAACTTTATTCTCCAGTGCCTGCTGTGGATAACGTATACTGTTTTGGAGATACTTATCATAGGCTCTCTTTCCACCTGCCGGCTCGGCCAGTTTAATTACGCGCTCCCGTGCATCATCGGTGCGATAAGGACTATAGCCGGTAACAACGACTTCACTGAGTTGGGCCACATCCGACTGAAGTTTTACCGTGAGGTCTGTCTGATCTTTTACTTCTACCTCTTCGGTTTGAAGCCCAATGAAAGAATAAACCAGTGTGGGTTCAGTGGAGGTGATGGTTAATTTATAATGGCCACTCATATCGGTTACCGTGCCCGTGGTGGTGCCTTTGATCACCACATTTACACCGGGAATAGGCGTGTCATCTTCTGCAGAAAGTACTTTGCCCTGCACAACACGCTGATAGTTTGTAAGCATGCGACTACGACTCACAGCCTGCTTTTCTTCTGCACGAGCTCCTTGTGCTTCTGCCTTTGATTTTAGCATTTCTTCCCGTGAGGCAACCATTTTATCACCTTCCATCAGGGCCTTTTCCACTTCTTTTTCTGTCAGTTTATCTTCCCCGGGTGCTTCGCTTACCTGAGCAGGGTTTACCGTGACAGGCTCTGCAGTTGCTATTTCTTGCTGATATATTTTAGTATCGGCCTTAGTAGATTTTCTTTTCTGTTCAGCGCTCATCATTTGATCGGTAGTACGCTGACTATCTTCTTCCAACAAATGAATTGTGGTATCATTTGCGGCACCAACCTCCTCTTTTTTTTGATCGGTGGTTTCTGATTTCTGAAGCGCTAATTTTTGATCTGGCTGTCTCTCAAATAAAGGAGTGATAACGAAATATGTGATAACAAGTAAAGCAACAGAAGCAGCAATTCGTAATGGCCAAAGCCAGATTTTCTTTTTTGTCTTTTGATGAATTTTTTTCTTTATCTCAGACACGTCCTCAGAAAATTCTTGTGATGAAATCATTGAAGCACCCTCCAGTGCTTCGGCCAGAAAAGGATCATTTAATGCCTTCCTTTCCAAAGCATGCTCCTCTTCGGGTGTCATTTCACCGTTATAGTATCTTTTAATATCGTCTTCCCAATCAATCATTACGCTCCATGCAATTTTTTAAATTTCGTTTTCCGTTTTGGATATAGCTTTTCACCTGGTTCAGCTCGAAGCCAGTAAATTGAGTGATTTCTTTGTAACATTTTTCCTGCAAAAAGAAGAGTTGCACACATTGCTTTTGTTCCTCCACCAGCGTTTCGATGCATTTTTCTAGTTTGGTCAAATTTCCCTCCAGTTCAGGTTCTTCTTCCGGATGCAGCAAGAGTCTGTTTTCCATAAGTTCGGATGAAAATTCTTCTGTGAATTTACCTTTTCCGGACCGAATCTGCATCAGGCAGTGATTTCGGGTAGTTACGTAAAGCCAGCTTTTGAAATTCTCCACCTCATGTGTTTTAAGTGTGATCACCAGTTTTTCAAAAAGCTGCATAACGGCATCTTTCGCATCATCCCGATCACGGAAGTATTTCAGGCAAACACCATACACCAGCGACTGATAGCGGGTGAATAACTCACCGAAAGGGGAAAGTTCTCCCGTGGTTTTGAATTGTTTGAGTAGTTCCTGATCAGTCAGCGCCATATTCAATCCCTCAAGTTAATTTTTTTTAAATGTTTTTATGGAAACACGGGAAGGAATGAATCATACTGTCAAATTTAAACACCACACGTATGAAAAAGATGATGTCCATGCTTATCACTCTGGGGCTTTTTGCTTCAGCCGTAGCCATCGCGCAAGAGCGCACGATTTCCGGCAAGGTGACTTCCGCGGATGATGGAAGTGCGTTGCCCGGGGTAAATGTTTTACTGAAAGGCACTTCCTCCGGAACCGTGACGAACGCAAAGGGAGCCTACTCACTTGAGGTTCCCGACAAAGGAGGCAAACTTGTTTTTTCCTTTATTGGATTCACTACTCAGGAAATTGCTTTAGGAATTTCAAACAGCATAAATGTTGCCATGCAATTGGATATTACTGAATTGCAGGAAATAGTAGTTACCGGTTATGGAGAAGCCTTGAAGGGAAGAACGGCTGGTATTAGAATTCGTGGCAATTCTTCGATGAAGCATGAAATGATGCCGGCTCAAATGAATGACAATTATTCAATACCGCCTGCTTACAACACGGAAGAATATGATGGGATAAATGAAAATATTTTTCAGGATGCATTAAAAACTCCGCTTTCCACTTTCTCCATTGATGTGGACGCGGCTTCTTACAGTAATGTTCGCAGGTTTCTTACCAATGGCCAACGCCCCCCTAAAGATGCCGTGCGCATTGAAGAGATGATTAATTACTTCGACTATGACTATGAACAACCAAAAGGAGATGATCCCTTTTCAATCACTACCGAAATTTCTGTGGCTCCATGGAACACGAAACATAAATTGGTTCATATTGGCCTTCAGGGCAGAAATGTACCAAAGGAAAATTTACCGCCCACCAACCTGGTCTTTTTAATTGATGTTTCTGGTTCAATGGATGAGCCAAATAAATTACCGCTTTTGAAATCGTCATTCCGTTTGTTGGTGGAGCAGTTGCGTGAGCAGGATCGTGTGGCCATTGTGGTGTATGCAGGTGCAGCCGGGCTGGTATTGCCATCCACTTCGGGAGAAGACAAAAAGACGATCATTCAGGCATTGGAAAATCTGCAGGCAGGTGGTTCAACAGCGGGTGGGGCAGGAATTAACCTGGCGTATTCTATTGCTAAGAAGAATTTCAGGGAAAGTGGAAATAACCGTGTTGTATTAGCAACCGATGGAGATTTTAATGTAGGCGAGTCTAGTAATGGCGGCATGGAACGTTTGATAGAGGAAAAAAGGAAAGAAGGAATTTTTCTCACCGTGATGGGATTTGGAATGGGCAACTATAAGGACTCCAAAATGGAAACGCTGGCGGACAAAGGCAATGGAAATTATTTCTATATCGATTCAATTTTGGAAGCACAAAAGGCATTGGTTAATGAGTTTGGCGGCACCCTGTTTACCATCGCCAAAGATGTGAAACTTCAGCTTGAATTTAATCCTGCTAAAGTGAAAGCATATCGCCTGATCGGATATGAAAATCGCCTGTTGCGCTCAGAAGATTTTAATGATGACAAAAAAGATGCGGGTGAGTTGGGTTCAGGACACACCGTTACTGCCCTCTATGAAATTATACCTACGGGTGTTGACAGCGATTTTACAAAAGTAGATGACTTGAAATATCAGAAGTCAAAACTTACTGAATCAGCTTCGCACGATAAAGAGGTGATGACTGTGAAATTCCGTTATAAAAAACCCGATGGTGAAGTTAGTAAGTTAATTGTACATCCATTGATGGACGAAAACATAAGCATAAACAAGACTTCAGATAACTTCAGGTGGTCGGCATCGGTAGCAGCCGTGGGCATGTTGCTTCGTGAGTCGGAATATGTGAAGGAATTTGCCTTTACCGATGCACTTCAAATAGCGCAAGGCTCCCGAGGTTCTGATGTAAATGGTTATCGAATTGAATTTATAAACATGGTTAAGTCATGTAGCACCTTGTCAAATAAGTAAGGAGTTGACTTCCTGGAAGAGCCCGCAGAATGAGACGTTTTGCCGGTTTTTTCTTTTAAATTTCATTTTTGGTTAGAATCATAATTAAGCGGAAATTTGGGATTGATTCAATCCTATTCATGGTAAAGATTAGCGCAATCATTATTACGCAAAACGAAGATGAAAACATCGGTCGATGCATTGATTCGATCATACCAATCGTAGATGAGATTGTGGTGATTGATTCATATTCTACTGACAGAACGTGCGACATCGCTACAGAGAAAGGAGCCCGGGTGGTGAAGCACCTTTTTAAGAACCATATCGATCAGAAAAATTTCGCGCTTACACAGGCTTCTAATGATGTGGTGCTATCGTTGGATGCCGATGAATATCTTTCGGAGCAATTGACTAAGTCTATTCTTGAAATAAAGGAAAGTTGGCCATTCGAAGCATATCGGATGAACAGGCTCTCCAATTACGGGGGCAAATGGATCCGTCATGGTAACTGGTATCCGGATCAGAAAATACGACTTTGGAATAGACGAAAAGGATTGTGGGGCGGAGAAAATCCACACGATAAAGTAGTCTTGAAAAAAGGTTTGAAAGTGATGCACCTGAAAGGTGATTTGCTTCACCGCGCTTATGTGGATGCTGCGGAAACAATATCGAAAGTTCAGCGATATTCTGACATTTTTGCTGAGGAAAATGCAGGCCGAAGGTCAAGTTCTACATTGCTCATAATAGCACACTCCTCATTCGCTTTTTTCAAGAGCTTCATTCTTAAACGAGGTTTCCTTGATGGGTTTGAAGGCTTAATGGTTGCCATGGCGGTGAGTAACCATGTGTTTTATAAGTATGCCAAATTATATGAAGCCAATCATAGGCAGGCCATTGGAAAACGGTTAGTTATCAGCCGGACCGATAATCTAGGAGACGTGATTCTTACCTTGCCACTGGCCGGATATTTAAAATCCATAATCCCGGACTTGAAAATCACATTCATAGGAAAAAAATATACTCAGCCCATCATTGCCAATTGTATTTATGTAGATCATTTTTTGGATAGAGAAGAAGTAATTAAAGATCCCCATCTTCTCGCTATGGCAAGAGCGGATACAATAATTTTTGTGTTTCCCGATAAAGAGTTGGCCAAGGTAGCCAAGTCAGTGCATATCAAGCGAAGGGTATCTACTGCCCATCGCTGGTATAATTGGCTATACTGCAATCACCTGGTGGATTTTAGCCGATTGAGCTCAACCCTGCACGAAAGCCAGTTGAATTTCAAGTTATTAAAACCATTTAAACTGAATCGGGATATCAGCACGAATGAGTTGATTCCTTTTTATGGATTGCATGATTCAGAATTTGATTTTTCTTCTCTTATTAGAAATGATAAGTTTAATCTCGTCATTCATCCAAAGTCAAAAGGTCATGGAAGGGAATGGGGCCTTGAAAATTATTTTCAATTAATAAACCAACTTCCCGAAGATGAATTTTCGGTTTTTTTAACGGGATTAAAGGAAGAAGAAGACCTTATAAAAAATGAATTGCCCCAGCTTCTGGCCTTGCCACGCGTAACAAACATGATGGGAAAATTAAGTTTGCAGGAATTGAATTCATTCATGAGCCAGGTAGATGGTTTGGTATCCTCGAGCACAGGAGTGCTGCATCTGGCTTCTGCATTAGGTAGGCACACAATAGGATTATTTCCTCCCCTTAAGCCCATACATCCTGGTCGGTGGGCTCCAATTGGTAAAAATGCAACGTACCTGGTGCGTGACATAGAGTGTAACCGTTGCAGCGGTGGCACACCTTGCCCATGTATGAAAGCTATTTCGGTGGAGCAGGTTCAGCAAAGAGTTGTTGGGTTTTATGCCAGGAAGTTCAGTGAAACAAAAATTGCTGTAAGCAGCATGTGACACGATTATCAAGAAAGTGTTTCTATTCGATCCTGATTAATTGAAAAGACTGATCTCAATTACTGAATGATGTCATGATAAACTCTAAATAATGTTGGTTGTAGGTTGACCGTTCGCGTCTAAGAGTTTTTCATTAAACAATCTTCTGAAAGACATTTTGTAAGATTTTTGTACCAGCCACTGAACTCTTCGGGACAGAGATTTTGGTTTACTGGAAATCGTTGAACTTAACAAGCCATTGTGAGACCCCTGCTCAACTAGGGGAGGATGAGCCCAGAACATTTTAATAACTCTTCTTTCAATTAAACTATTGTGCCACCAGTCAATTACCGTATGACATTTGTCTTGCTTTAAATTCTCGACAATTCTGGAGGCTCCTTCATAATCTATCAGGTATGCGCCAGCCGCTCTTCCCGTTAGGGCTGGATAGATTTTTTGATTTTTCTTCGTTTGCCACATAGAGGGAAATCGTAGGCATGTGTTTTCTAAAGAAATAATGAAACCTTTTAGTCCATCGGCTTGCACCTCCAGAGCAATATCTTTTATGTCTTTTAAGAAATCCCCCAGGAAAAACGGATCGTTTTCAAAAACCAATGCATAGCGGTTTTTATTTTTAACGATTCGTTCGTAGGCGAATATATGATTAAGCGTACAGGATAAGGTGCCACTGCCCAATTTAATATCGGGAACAAAATAATTTTCCAATTTAAGTTTACTAAAAGAATCCGGATCACCCTCCGTAACAAACTCAAAACTGAGTCCTAGTTCACCAAACAATCCCTTTATTCTTTTCTCATGAAGTTCATATCCTTTTTTCGCGTGAATTATATAGATACCTTCAATTCCAAATTCGCTCAGCATAGCTTAGTTTTACTTTTCAAAGCTAATGAATATTGATGAGCCAAAATAGCTAACTATTTTTATATCAATAGTATACGAGTTATGAAGGGTATTATTAGGTTCCAGGCAAATTAATCTTTTAGTACATTTAGCTGGGTTATTTTCTGTTTAATAGTTACTCTAAATAAATATGAAAATCAGCGGCTTCACAATCGTTCGAAATGCTGTAAAACTTGACTACCCGATTGTTGAAGCGATCACGTCCATATTGCCTCTCTGCGATGAGTTTGTTGTGGCGGTGGGAAGATCCGAAGACTCCACACTCGAATTGATCAAACAAATTCCTTCGGGTAAAATACGAATTATTGAAACAGTGTGGGATGATAGTCTGCGGGAAGGAGGCAGAACATTTGCACTGGAAACAGATAAAGCTTTTCAAGAAATTTCTGCCGATACCGACTGGTGCTTCTATATTCAGGCAGATGAAGTGCTTCATGAAAAATACCATGAAGTGGTACGTGCCGTAATGCTTCGTTTTAAGGATGATACGAATGTGGATGGATTGCTCTTTAATTATAAGCATTTTTATGGCTCCTATGACTATGTGGGAGAATCATGGGGATGGTATCGAAGGGAGATCAGGGTTATCAGAAACAACAAAAACATATTTTCTTACAAGGATGCTCAGGGGTTTAGAAAAAAGCCAAACCGGAAACTCAATGTTAAATTGATAAACGCCTGGATGTATCACTACGGATGGGTGAAAGACCCACGACTGATGCAAAGGAAGATTTACAATTGGTATAAATTCTACAAAGAAGAGGCTTGGGTAAATAACAATGTGGTGCAGGAAAAGGAGTTTGATTATAGTGGGGTAAGTTCTCTGGAATTATTTCAGGAGACGCATCCAAAAGTAATGCAACCCCGCATAGAAAAAATGAATTGGAAGTTTAATCATGACATTTCATTGAAAAAATATTCGACCAAGGAGAAAGCGAAACGTTTTTTAAGTAATCTTCTTGGCTATCGGATTGGAGAATACAAAAACTATCGAATTATTTGACACCAATATGAATACAAAAGAGAATAAGTTGATATATACACGGCTGAAGAAAAGGAATATTCACTTTAAGCATGTGTGTGAAGTAGGCGTATATCTGCCAGAAACTTCTAATATTATAGATTTTATTAAAGACGGTGTGCGGGCAACGCTTGTGGAGGCAGATCCAGACACCGTTACAAAAATCAAAGCATATTTTGCGTCTTATCAGATTCAAGTGTTTCCCGTTGCTGTATGGGATGAAAACGGGGTGATAAAATTATCAAAGGCGGACGCTTCCACCTTTGTCACCCAGTTGAATGCAAGCCCTGCCATTGTGAATGATAAGTATAAGGTGAGTGCGGAAAACACATTCGAAGTTCCGTGTCGCAAATTTTCTGAAATGGATGATGGAACCATCGACTTAATTAGCATTGACATTGAGGGTAGCGAGTGGTATGTAATCAAGCATATGGTAAGCAGGCCCAATGTGATCTCGATTGAAACGCATGGAAAGTACTATACCAATCCATTTATAAAGGAAATCGAATCCTGGATGAATAAAGAAAACTACGTCATTTGGTATAAAGATTTAAGCGACACCGTTTTTATAAAGAGCGGTTTTTTACAGCCAGATTTGTCTGATCAGGTAATTACTCGTCTGGCGCTTTTAAAATTGTCCTGGAAGAAGTTCAAACGCAATTTTAAGCGGAGATAACCAGATTTCCTGATAAAATGGAGAGATAATTGCACAGCAAATAATCACTATACTTTTGCTATTTTTGACCTTTGCAATATGGAAGAAACTCCTAAACAGCACTATTCTGAAAAAGTGAAGAACGAGATCTTCAATGATGAGTTTCTGCCTCATATTAACCCCATGTATAACTTTGGCTACCGACTTACCCTAGATCGGGATGACGCCAAAGATCTGGTTCAGGACACCTACCTGAAGGCGTATCGCTTTATAGAATCATTCCAAAAAGGAACTAATGCAAAGGCCTGGCTGTTTCGAATTTTGAAAAACAGTTTCATTAATGATTACCGCAAGAAGTCCAAAGAGCCTTCGAAGGTAGATTATCAGGAAGTAGAGACCTACTACAACTCAGAGGATGTCGACAGGCAAATTACTCCCGATTTGAGAGTAGAGTCGTTAAAGGACATGATTGGTGATGAAATTTCCAATGCCCTAAATTCACTCGATGTGGATTTTCGCACGGTAATTATTTTGTGTGATTTGGAAGGATTCAAATATGAAGAAATGGCAAAGATTCTGGATATACCCATCGGCACCGTACGAAGCCGCCTTCATCGCGCCAGAAATTTGCTCAAAGAAAAACTCACACAATATGCAAAATCTATGGGTTACAAAAATGTTTAGCCTATGACACCACTCTCCAATCCCTTCATTCTTGCTGATGGCCATAAGGCCAACTGTATGGAAATGCTCCAACTGATTATTGATGGAGAAGCCAGTGCAGAGCAACGAGAATATTTTAGAAATCACATGGATAAGTGCATGCCATGTTTCAAGTCCTACCGCCTCGACATGTCGATAAAGGAATTGGTAAAGACAAGATGTTGCGGAGACCAGGTTCCGCAAGGCCTGGTAGAGCTGATCAAAATGCAGATCAGACAAAACACGCCTTCTTGATGGCCGGAAAAGCACTCATTTTTTCTGCTCCTTCCGGATCAGGCAAGACCACCATGGTAAAATATCTGCTGGAAAAAAATAAAGACCTAGGGTTTTCAATTTCAGCATCCACCCGAGATAGGCGCGGACGCACCGAGCAAGATGGAAAAGACTACCACTTTTTAACCCCGGAAGATTTTAAAAAGAAAATAGACAATGATGAGTTTATAGAATGGGAGGAAGTCTATGCCGGTAACTTTTATGGCACGCTCAAAACAGAAATCGAGCGCATCTGGAGTGAAGGAAAGAACGTGATTTTTGATGTGGATGTAAAAGGGGGCATCAATCTGAAAAAATATTTTGGAGATAAAGCCCTGGCTATTTTTGTAAAAGTACCATCTATTGAAATCCTGAACGAACGATTGCAGGAACGAGGAACAGAAAGTGAAGAGAGTCTTTCGCGCAGATTATTTAAAGCGAAATTCGAAATGACGTTTGCCGACAAATTTGATGTGGTGCTGGTGAATGAAGATCTGAACACATCGCTGAGGGAAGCTCAAAAACTGTATGATCAGTTTATGGCCCAACCTTCATGAATACAAATCAGAAAATCGGTCTCTTCTTTGGGTCATTTAATCCCATCCACATCGGCCACCTGATTATTGCCAATATCATGGCCGAAAATACCGACTTGAATAAAGTCTGGTTTGTGGTCTCGCCTCAAAATCCATTTAAGCCAAGCAAGGGTCTATTGCATGAATTTGATCGCTATGACATGGTTAAAGCGGCTGTTGCCGATCATTACAAGCTGGAGGTTTCGGATGTTGAATTCAATCTGCCCAAGCCCAGTTATACCATACATACCCTAGCCCATCTGACCGAAAAATTTCCCGGCAAGGAGTTTAAAGTAATCATTGGCGAAGACAATCTGGAAAACTTTGCTAAGTGGAAGAATCACGAGCAAATTTTAGATCAGTTCGGGCTATATGTTTATCCCCGGCCAAACGTAACAAATTCAGATTTGAAACGTCATCCAAACGTGAAAATCATTGAAGCTCCCCTGTTGGATATATCGGCTACCTACATACGCAATTGTATTAAAGACAATAAGTCCATTCGTTACCTCGTTCCAGAACCGGTGGAACAATTGATCCGGTTAAAGCATTTTTATAAGTAATTTTTTAGGGAATGACAACCCCGGTTAGCTTCCTGACGTCTATGAGGATAATGAGATTTATTTTACTGGCAAGTTCTTTCTTATTCGCCACTGCGGCATTGCAGGCAGGTGGTATACGCGGAATTATAAAAGCGGATGAAGGCACCCCGTTGGCGTATGCATCTATTTTTGTTAAGCAAACAGGCACAGGCAGTGCTACCGATTTACAAGGCAGGTATGAAGTGATTCTGCCACCCGGCCGATACGATGTTTTGTTTCAATACCTGGGTTACGAGTCGGTCAATCGTGTAGTGGATGTGGGCAACGATTTCATTGAAATTAACCTGACCCTGAAAACACATGTGATGATGTTGCAAAACGTAGTGGTAAAAGCAGGTAAAGAGGACCCCGCCTACACGATTATGCGAAAAGCAATTGCAAAAGCTAAGTATCATACGCAGCAGATTGATCAGTATTCGGCTAAGGTTTATATCAAGGGGAAAGGCCAGCTAAAAGATTTTCCCTGGTTAGCCAAGAAAGCACTTGAAAAAGAAGGGATCACAAAAGATCGTGTTTTCATTTCGGAATCGGTAAGTGAAATCAAATACACACGGCCTAACAAGTTTGAAGAAAAAGTAATTGCTGTGTATAGCAATGCAGGCGACAAAAGTGCTTCTCCCAATGCCTACGTTTATGGAAGTTTCTATCAGCCCGAAATAGCGGAAACGGTTTCTCCTCTTTCACCAAAATCATTTTCGTATTATCGATTCGAATATCTCGGTTCATTTAAAGACCAGAAGTACGAGATTAGCAAAATAAAAGTGACACCGCGTTCACGTGGCGACAATGTTTTTGAGGGAATGATCTACATCGTGGAGGACTGGTGGAGTATACACAGTCTGGAAATGAAGGCCACCAAGATGGGTATCAATTTCAACATCAAACAATTATACAATCCCATCGAAGACAAAGCATGGCTACCGGTGTCGCAGCAGTTTATCATAGACGGAAAGGTATTCGGCTTTGAGTTTGAAGGACAATACCTGGCTACCGTTAAGGAATATAAGATTACACTGAATCCAGAACTTGTGGTGGAAGAAATGAAGGTTATTGATGAAAAAGTGCAAAAGGAAGAGGCCAAACAAGTTGAACAAAAATTCAGTAAGAAAAATCAACAATTGCAACAACGCCTGAGTGATGGAAAAGAAGTGACACGCAAAGAACTGAACCAGCTGGTTAAGGAATATGAAAAGGAAGAAATAAAGGAACAAAAGGAGCCGGACGTAATCATGGAAACAAATTATTCGGTTGATTCGCTCGCTTATAAAAAAGACTCCACATTTTGGGTCGACATCCGCCCAACGCCTCTAAGCAAAGAAGAAGAGAGAGGTTATCACGTTAATGACAGCATTACCGAAGTTGAACGAAAGCGTGACGAAGGTGATACGCTGCGATCATCAAAAAAAGGAAAGAAGGGATTTCAGGTTTATGATATTGCTATGGGAGACACCTACAAAATGGGTAAGACATCTGACTTTCGTATTCATACTCCTTACGGAGGATTTAATACAGTGGAAGGATTAAACCTGATTTATCGGGTGAGTTTTTACAAGCGATGGGTAAAGCGAGATACACTGGATAAAAGTAAGAAACCCGAAACGTCCAGATTGGAGATTAGCCCGATTGCACGTTATGCTTTTTCTAGAGAGTTGTTAACCGGTAAACTTAGAATAGACTATCGCTTCAAAAGTCAACGAATCACTTTGGAGAGCGGTAGATACGTAGAACAGTTTAACTCAAGTGTGGCCATTCATCCTTTCGTCAATACATTTTCATCCCTATTGTTGGGGAATAACTGGATGAAGCTTTATGAGCGTAATTTTATTGACTTGAATTATTCGTATCGCTTCAATGACAAATATACCTTCAGAACCAACTGGACATGGGCAAGGCGGTCGGAATTATATAACACAACAGACTATACATTATTCAAGACCAATAAAGAAGATTATACTGCCAACGCTCCGATAAATTTTGAATTGCCCTCAACAAGCTTTGATCCCAACAGGGCATTTATCGGCTCAGTAAGTTTTGAGGCGCGACCCTGGCAGAAGTATCGCATTCGCAATGGATCAAAATCAAGGGTAGAAGGCTCATCACCACTCCTGACATTCAATTACAGGAAAGGAATACCAGGTGTTGCTGATAGCGAAGTGAAATTTGATCAGGTGCAGATGGGCTTCCGGCATATGGTGAAGATGGGAATTCGCGGCAACCTCGATATGTCTTTTCAGGCAGGTAAGTTTCTTAATGCTGACAAGATGTATTTTATGGATTACAAGCATTTTAACGGTAACCGCACCTACTTCATTACTTCCGATCCGGTGGGCAGTTTCAGGCTTATGGATTATTATCAAAACAGTACAGCTGATCAGTATTTTTCAGCCAACATGCATTATCACTTTCGTAAATTTCTGTTTACCCGAATACCGAAGGTGCGCATGATTGGAGTCACAGAAAATATTTTCCTCAATTACCTCGCTACTCCGTCATCACAAAATTATACGGAGGTTGGTTATGGCCTTGAGGGTATTCTGCGCATTTTCCGTTTGGAAGTGGCAGCGGCTTTCCGCGATGGAAAATATGTTGAAAATGGTTTCCGTGTCGGAATTGCCACCAGCGTGACCATTAATTTTAATGATTAACCTTCAAAGGGTTAGTTAACTTGATCATCGTTCACGAAATTTGAAGGATGATCATTTCCATTGACGACTTTCTATCACTGCGCAAGCAACTTCCGGTTGTGGATGTGCGCTCGCAGGGTGAATTTCAGGAAGGTCATATTAGGAACGCCATAAATATACCACTGCTTAACAATGAAGAACGTGTAGCAGTAGGCACCGATTATAAGCAGAAAGGTCAGAAGGAAGCTATCAAAACAGGTTTCCGATTAGTAGGCCCACGATTACTTGATATTGTCAATGAGGCCGATCAAGTTGCGCACGGAAAAGAACTGTTGGTGCATTGCTGGCGAGGGGGCATGCGCTCCAATAATTTCAGCCAGTTTGCCGGCATGGCAGGAGTAAAGACTCACACACTTAATGGCGGTTACAAAGAATACAGAGGTCTTGCTGTTGCGTCTTTTAAAAAGCCCTTTCAGATAATTTTATTAACCGGTTGCACTGGCAGCGGAAAGAGTGAAGTATTGAGAGCATTAAAGGAGCAAGGTGAACAGGTACTTGATCTGGAAGACTTAGCCAATCACAAAGGCTCCGCGTTTGGAGGTTTGCTGATGCCCACGCAACCGACTACCGAGCAATTTCAAAATGAATTATTTGAAGAGATCTTATCACTGGATCTATCAAAGAGAATTTGGGTGGAGGATGAATCGATCGCCATAGGAAAAATATTCCTTCCTACGGATTTCTGGAAAACGATGCATGATAGCCCGTTGATGCAAATGGATGTTTCGAAGGAAGTTCGCGTTCAGCGCTTGGTGAATGAATATGGTACTGCGGATCGTGGTGAATTTTTAGAGATCATGGGAAAAATTGTGAAGCGCCTGGGTGGACAGCATTATAATACGGCCAGAGAATATCTTCTTCAGGGTGACATGGCATCTACCATAGAGATTCTTCTTACCTACTATGACAAGGCATATTTACAGAGCATTGAAAAAAGAAAAGATAAAGTCAAATTCCTTTTATCATGGGATGGCGTAAGTGCAGAACTTTATGCACGTGAATTAATAATGAATATTAAATAGATAGTCGTGGATTCAATCAAACTAACTCAATACTCACACGGTGCCGGTTGTGGCTGCAAAATTTCTCCGGCCGTGCTGGACAAAATTCTTCATTCAGATTTGGTGAAGTCTCAGTTTCCCAATCTGCTGGTTGGCAATGAATCGAAAGATGATGCGGCCGTTTTTGATTTGGGAGATGGAACGTGTGTTATCAGCACCACGGATTTTTTTATGCCCATTGTGGATGATGCTTTTACCTTTGGGCAAATTGCTTCTGTCAATGCCATCAGCGATGTGTATGCTATGGGTGGATCTCCCATTATGGCGATTGCCATTTTAGGTTGGCCGATTGGAAAGCTCTCGGAAGAAGTTGCAAAACAAGTATTGGAAGGCAGCAGAAGTGTGTGTGCGAAAGCAGGCATTCCACTGGCAGGGGGTCATAGCATTGATAGTCCGGAGCCCATATTTGGTTTGGCGGTAACAGGGATCGTGCGCAAAGAAAATTTGAAAAAAAACAGTACTGCCAAACAGGGAGACTTGCTTTATCTCACCAAGCCCATCGGAGTGGGTATGATCACCACCGCTCTCAAAAGAGGACTTGCACTTCCTGAAGATTTTGAAGAGGCCGTTCAGGTGATGTCTCAACTCAATGATCTGGGTAAGGTATTAGGAAAACTTGATTATGTTAATGCACTCACGGATGTAACGGGCTTTGGTTTGTTGGGTCATTTGATTGAAGTGTGTGAAGGAAGTGATGTATCGGCAGAGATAGCATACACTAAAATTCCACTGCTTAAAAATATTTCGTATTACGCGGCCAAAATGATTTATCCGGATAACACGATGCGCAACTGGAGCAGCTATCAAGGCAAAATAAGCGGTATTGGGGCCGAGTCTCTGTTGACGTTATGCGATCCTCAAACCAGTGGTGGATTATTGATTTGTGTGGATGCATCAAGTGCTTTATCTTTTGAAAGTTTAGCAAAAGAGAAAGGCTATGTACTGGAGTCGTTTGGCAAGCTCGTAAAACGAAATGAACAGTTAATCACCATTCAATGATCTATTTAACGAAGAACCCAGGATTTTTCAGATTGATACTTCCCGTGTTGATTTCTATTGTCTTTATAGGAGCATCCTGTAAATCCAAAGACGAAGTTATAACGCTCCCTTATTCGATAGTAAAAATTTTCCCTCATGACACCTCCGCCTTTACACAGGGTTTGGTCATTGAGTATGGAAGGCTTTTTGAAAGTACCGGTCAGGAAGGAGCATCATGGATCGCTGAGGTGGAACTCGCATCAGGCAAGCAGGACAAAAAAGTATTGCTGGACAATCAATATTTTGGTGAAGGGATCACCGTTTTAAATAAAAAGATTTATCAACTCACCTGGAAGGGTCGCATAGGCTTTGTGTATGACATTAACTCTTTTCAGAAGATAAATGAATTCCCCTATGAGCATGAAGGCTGGGGTATTACTCATGATGGAAAGAGCCTGATCGTAAGCGATGGTACCGATAAAATACACTTTTTGGATACGGCCACACTAAAAGAAATTAAGGTGCTAAATGTGACGCAAGAATCAATTCCTGTAGACAAGCTCAACGAGTTGGAATTTATAGATGGATATCTATTCGCGAATCGCTGGATGACCAACGAAGTATTGAAGATTGATTTGTCAAATGGTAATGTAGTCGGCAGATTGGACTTGACGGAGTTGGCAAGAGAAGCCAATCAAAGGAATCCATCAGCCGATGTACTCAATGGAATCGCTTATGAGAAGAAGAGTGGTCTTTTGTTAGTGACCGGTAAGTGGTGGCCTCTGCTGTTTGCCATGAGATTAGAGACCGATAAATCGAACTAGTAATTTTAATTCCTTCGTAGAAGATTTTATTCATTGTTTTTATGCTTGCTTTTTTTTCACAACGAATCCTCGTAGTAGTTTTCTCTATACTGGCATTTCAACTTTCTGCTCAGAAGATTGACACCAGGCAAATTCGAAATCTGAAAATCCGCAATGTAGGTCCGGCCAACATGAGTGGTCGTATTACTGCCATTGATGTGGTGCAGAGCAATCCCAAAATAATGTTTATCGGTGCGGCCTCAGGCGGTGTGTGGAAATCTGAAAATGGAGGCAGTGCGTGGCAAAGTATTTTTGATGAGAACCCTACCATCAACATTGGTGCGATTGCGATTCAGCAAAGTAACCCCAGCGTGGTATGGGTGGGCACGGGTGAAGGCAATCCCCGCAACTCTATGAATCTTGGATTGGGATTATTCAAAAGCCTGGATGCTGGAAAAACCTGGAAACGAGTAGGACTTGAAAACTCAAAAGCAATCCATCGTATTATTGTTGATCCTTCAAGTCCCAATACAGTTTATGTAGGTGTGATGGGTGATCCATTTACTCCCGATACTAATCGTGGTGTTTATAAAACTATAGATGGTGGAATCACCTGGTCGCAAATCTTATTTACCAATAATCAATCAGGAGTAGGTGATATGGTGATGGATCCATTCAATCCAAATAAAATTTTTGCTGCGATGTATGAGCATCGAAGAACTCCTTACAGTTTTACTTCGGGCGGTGCTGGTTCCGGTTTATATCTGACGAATGATGGTGGCAAGACCTGGAGGAAATTAGCATCAGAAAATGGTTTGCCAGCCGGTGAACTGGGTCGCATTGGTATCGCCATAGCGCCAAGCAATCCAGACAGAGTGTATGCAAAAGTAGAGGCAACTAAAAACGCCTTGTATCGAAGTGATGATGGCGGACTTCATTGGGAGATGATCAATGATAATCCACGATTTACCAACAACCGCCCTTTTTATTTTCAGGATATTGCCGTTGACACGAAAGATGAAAACCGACTTTACAATATCTATCAGCCACTGAGTGTAAGCGAAGATGGTGGAAAATCGTTTGATCCTACACCAATGATTCCCGCTGACGAAACAAAGGGTATTCATGCCGACTTCCATGCATTCTGGATTGATCCCAACGATCCAACGTTCTTCATTATTGGTGGTGATGGGGGAATCGGCATCACGCATGACAAAGGAAGGAGCTGGTATTTCCCTGAGTCAATTCCGGTAGGACAATTCTATCATATAAATATGGATAATGATGTGCCGTATAATGTGTATGGTGGCTTACAAGACAATGGCAACTGGTCGGGGCCTGGGTATGTATGGAAGCGTGGAGGTATACGCACATTGTATTGGCAGTATTTAGTAGGTGGTGATGGATTTTATATTTCACCGGATTCAGCCAATTCGCGTTTTGGTTATGGAACTTCTCAGAACGGAGATCTCTATCGCTACGATAAATTAACAGGCTACTATCTTAGTATCAGCCCACCGGCACCGGATAGTAAAACACGTTTGCGTTTCAACTGGAATGCCGGCTTTGCGCAAGATCCCAACAACAATTCGGTCGCTTATTACGGAAGTCAATTTCTTCACAAGACCACTGACAAAGGAGCCACATGGCAAATCATTTCTCAAGATCTTACAACCAACAATGCTGAACATCAGAAACAGGATTATGGAGGCTTGACAATTGATGCCTCCGGTGCGGAGATTTACAATTCGATTTTAAGCATTGCACCCAGTGCATTGGATGATCAACTTATCTGGATCGGCACCGATGATGGCAATGTGCAACTCACCCAGAACGGAGGAAAGACCTGGAGCAATCTTACTTTGAATATCAAAGGCTTACCTAAGGAAAGCTGGATTGCGCAGATCAGAGCTTCGCGATATAATAAAGCAGAAGCCTGTTTGGTTGCCAACAATTACCGCAAAGGTGATTTCAATCCTTATATCTATCGCACAAAAGATTTTGGTAAGACCTGGGAACGAATGGTAGATGCTGCGAAGGTAAAAGGATATGCGCTTACCGTAATGCAAGACCCCGTTGAACCTAAGCTTGTATTTGCCGGAACAGAAAATGGTTTATGGATCAGCATTGATGAAGGAAAGAGCTGGGCACAAATGAGAAATGGATTCCCATCGGTTTCTACCATGGACCTTGCTATTCAGGAAAGAGAGTCAGCCTTGATCATTGGAACCTTTGGTCGTTCCATTTGGATTTTGGATGATCTCATTACACTTCGAAAGATAGCTGCATCAGGAATTGCAAAAGACTTTACTGTGTTTCCGGTAAACGATGCCGTTCAGGTGAAAGGAATTTTCATCGCTCCTCCCGGAAACATCTGGACCGGTTTTCAAACTACGTTTGAAGGTGAAAATCGTCCGTTCGGTGAAACAACAATTCCTTTTTATGTGAAGTCGCCAGGATCGGATAAAGAAAAGAATCAAGTGACCGGCCATGTATTCAATGAAAAGAATGAAGCGATTCAAACTATTACATCAAACAAAATTGATTCAGGATTAAATTACATATCATGGAGATTGGATGAGAAGATAGCCAGGCTGCCAGGCGGTTCGGAGGATCCTGAAGCAAAAGGAATTTTAGCATTGCCGGGTACGTATAAGATTGTAGTAAGTTATCAGGGAAAGAAAGACTCTACCTACGTGAAGGTGATTCCGGATCCACGTTTTGACTATTCGAGTGAAGTGGAGGAAGCGCATCATGCCATTCTTAAGCGTCTTGATAAAACCACAGGAAGACTTTCATTTGCCCTTACGAGATTGAAAGAGAGCAACGAGGTGGTTGATAAAATTCTGTTACAACTAAAAGATGTTAAAACCCCTGACGGTGAAGAGTTGCGTAAAGAATCAAATGCAATAAAAGAATCTCTAAAAAAATTAACTGAATCAGCCACCGGTTCACGACCGGCAAAACAAGTGGGAGCGTGGAGCTCTTTTCAGGTTACGGCACAATCAAAAGTATCGGAAGCACAACAGGCTTTGAGGGCAAGATTATCTAAACCATCCGTTCAGGATATTCAACGAGTGGAAGTTGCCGAACAACTTACGGAGCAGTTCATTAAGCAGGTTGATGCTTACTTTTCAAAGGAATGGAGTGAATATCGCACCAGCGTTGAGGCCGCAAGGCTTAGTTGGTTTAAATAAAAAAAGATTGTGACCATCGAAGAAGCTACTCAGCAATTTTGGCTGGCTTCCGAAAAGAAGCGGGTTTGTAGGGTTGTTCTGAAAGGAGAACCTCTGCCACGCACCGTGTGCCCCTATGGAATAGCCAGAACTTCCAGAAATCAGATTGTTGTAATATGCTGGCAAACGGGAGGGTTTACCAAAGCTGGTGGCAAAGAAGGATATAGAAATCTACAGCTCGATAGAATCATAGAGATAGAAATGCTCGATTGGCATTTTCAAAAACAGGAAGATTTCAATCCGATGGATGGTCAGTATAAGGAGTGGGTCTATCACATTTGAGGAATACGGTAATTAGAAACTTTTAATTTCGGAATGGACTAATGAATTACTTATCGGTTCTATTTGTCTGAGCAATCTCCATAATAAGATCAGCACCATACGCCATTGCTGGTGTCTGATAACCTGCTTTAAAATTTCCACTCATAATTTTTTCGGCAATAAGTACGGCTGTCTTTGCAGTGAGTGTGTAACCACTTACGGTTTCTAGTTGACTTACACATTCTTTGCCATTGCCGTCCCACACTTTTCCCCAAAGGAAACTGCGGCCTGAATTTCTTTTTTCTTCACTTGGGCCTGCTGGCTTCTGATCAATTTTTTTGAGCATGTAGTTTTTCACCCACCGTATGCGCAAGAACCAATTTAGATACTTACTCATTTTGGCGTTCTTGATCATAGATGCGGTTGCACCTGTGTACACTTCAATGTTTGGAATTCCGGTGCTTCTCCAGGCGGTAGAAATATCTCCCCAGGGAATATTTAAAGTAGGAGCTTTGAAAGATCCAAAGTCAACATCTAAAACCTTTTCACCCAAATTGATGGGTGTGAGCTTTCCGTCTTTGCGAATCAAACTTCCGTTGCCAAGTCCTTCGGTCATGGTCTTTGATGTGCCGCGTGAGAGGCCACCTTTCGACATGGTAAATGCGAGCTGTAAATGGGTAGCTGAAGGCAAACGATTTTTTAAATGAAGCGCGAGGCAATCCGAAGGCACCACATCAAAGCCTGTGCCCGGCATAATCGTAATGCCTGCATCTTTCCCTTTTTGATCATAGCCGGCCAGTAATTCAAAGACCTGATGTTCGCCTGTGATGTCAGTATAATGTGTTTTGGTTTCGAGGCATGCATCCGCCATCGTCTTGGCAGTATATTGAAATGGACCACCACAATGGATGACCACTTTGCCCTTTTTCAGAAGATTTTTTAATGCTGTTGAATCAGAAATGTCAACTACTTCAAAGGGATATCCGGTTTCTTCACTTTGCTTTTGGAGCGATTCTTTATTGCGTCCCGCAAGGACGACCTTCAGATTTTTTACCTTGCACTCCTGCGCAATAATTTTTCCTGTATAGCCGTAGGAGCCATAAAGAATGATTGTATTGTCTGACATTATTGTGGTTTGGTTTCGCGATCTACCGACTCAATAAAATACGATGTATCGCCTCGCCAGGGAAACTTGACATATCGCTTCACAAAATGTAAGCTTACCCGTTCGCCACTTAACGAAACCTCCTCAAGTTGTTTAATCACTTCGGTTTGCCCGGATTCTACGGAGAAATCAAATGTTTCGGCAACAGGACTCACTCCCTTTAATGCTCCAAAAGATTCAAGGTTTAGTTTACCTTCATGCGTTTTGAAAACCATGCCTTTCTCCGTAATGCGAAGCACTTTGCCGGACATCACGCCACGCTCATAAACGCCAAAATAAAGAAAAGCCAACGTGGCAATTCCCAATGCCAGTGCGATAAGAAGAATTCGCTTTACAACTTTCATTGTAGTGCGTGCGGTCTTTTTGATGAAGCTGTCAGATTCCATGACTAAGATTTTTTAGGTGTAAGCAAGTTACGCTTTCTCTTCAATCTAATATAGAAAAAGATAGCGACAGAAATGACAATCAGGGATATAAATTGAGAGTTGGATAGAACATCCTCTATAACAAAACCTCTTTGAATATCACCTCTGAACAGCTCCAGTACACCTCGGCCAAATGCGTAGGTAATCAGGTAAAGGAGAAAAAGTTGACCGTCAAATTTCTTTTTGGACTTTAATAACCAGAGTGCAACCATGATACTGAAGATCAATGCTGCCTCATAAAGCTGAGTAGGATGCAGCGAAGTATTCAATGGTTCGGCCTGGCATTTTTCATCCGTAAAAATTACTCCTAAAAAACTATCCGTAGGAAGTCCATAGCAACAGCCGGCCAAAAAGCATCCGATGCGCCCAAATCCATGTACAATGCAAGTGACCACCGACATTACATCCAGCATACCTAGCACGGATACTTTTATTTTTTTGAAGTACCAGAGCATGATGGGAATCGCCAGCAATAATGAGCCGTAAAAAACAAAGCCACTACCTGAAAAGAGTTTCTTTGGATTATGTAAGTACAAAGAAGGATCTTCGAAAATGAGGAACAGCTTGCCGCCAATGATTCCGCCAAGCACGAGCATGATAAATAGATTGTTGCTTTGATCGAAGGTTAGTCCGAATTGCTTTTTCCCTTGAAGGTACATATACAGGAAGCCAAGCAATGCCCCAATGGCAATACAAAATCCATACGAATAAATGGTGATGGAGCCGGATTCAAAAAGTATAGGATACATAAATCAATTGACCGTTGACAATTTCATAATTGACAATGATGATGATTAAAAATGAACAGCCTTTCTGTATTCATTGTCACTTGTCGTTGTCAATTGACAATTAAACAGTCATGATCTCTACTTCTTTCTTTTTGAGCAGGGCCTCCATCTTAGCGATTGAATCATCGGTAAGTTTTTGAACAATTTCTTCGGCATTCTTTACGTCATCTTCTGAAACGCCCTTAATCTTCTTAAGCTGCTCGTTCGTCTCTTTGCGGATGCTGCGCACGCTTACCTTGCCGTGCTCACACTCATGGCTGGCCTGTTTTACAAGTTGCTTTCTTCTTTCTTCGGTAAGCATGGGAACGTTGATGATCACTTGCAATCCATCGTTTTGTGGGGTAAGGCCGATGTTGGCCACCATGATTGCTTTTTCAATTTCCTGAATCAGTCCTTTTTCCCACGGTTTGATAAATAATGTGCGGGCATCCGGTGATGTAATCGATGACACTTGCGACAGTGGACTCATCACACCATAATAAGAAACCTGGATACTATCGAGCATGGAAGGGTTTGCTTTTCCTGCACGGATCTTGGCCAGCTCGTAACCTACGTGCACGAGGGCTTTGCTCATTTGTTCTTTTGCGTCTTCCAGAAATAATTCAAGTTCTTCCATAAAAATGAAATTTATAGTTATCAGCTGATTAACGTTCCTGCTTCTTCGCCTTTTACAATCTTAAGCAGGTTGCCTTTCTTGTTCATATCAAATACAATAATCGGAAGTTTGTTTTCCTGGCAGAGTGTAAAAGCGGTCATGTCCATGATGTTGAGTTTTTTCTGATAGGCTTCTTGAAAACTCAGTTGATGATAGCGCACGGCATCCGAAAATTTTTCGGGATCTTTATCATATACACCATCTACACGGGTTCCTTTCAATACCACTCCGGCCTGAATTTCGATAGCACGCAAACTGGCAGTTGAGTCGGTTGTGAAATAAGGGTTTCCAATACCGGCACCGAAAATTACAATCCTTCCTTTTTCCAGATGGCGGATTGCTCTGCGCCTGATGAAGGGTTCACAAACTTGCTCCATTTTTATACCGGCCATCAATCGCGTGTACATGCCATGTCTTTCCAACGCACTTTGAAGGGCCATTGCGTTGATAACCGTTGCCAACATTCCCATATAGTCGCCCTGAACGCGGTCGATGCCCAACGCTTCGGCCTGGCCCCCTCGAAAGATGTTCCCACCTCCGATAACAATGGCAATTTCCACCCCCTGCTCCTTTATCGTTTTTATTTCTTCCGAATACTGTTCGAGAACAGCCGGATCGATATTGCTGTTTTTGGAGCCCATCAGGGCTTCACCGCTGAGTTTGAGGAGGATGCGTTTATACTTCATAGGTTGGTTCTTTCGTTTATAACCTCGCAAATATGGTCAGAAAGGGCCGATTTTTGAGAATGAATTTTGATTTTATAAATAGTAAATTCAGAAGTCGACCAAAACAATATTGGTTTTGGATTTCATTTTAATAAAATCCCTTGTCGTAAGTATAAAGGGGCATATTGAGATACATGGCCGTTGCCAAAATTATTGCGTCCGAAATTTTGAATTGTTTTTCAATTCGCACCTCAATGGCCAATTCCTTAATCGGCTTAATCAGATCAACCACATAAATTTTTGAGAAGAAATCTTTTACCAATGCCCTTTCCTTTAACGAAAGTTTAGAAGAGGCTAATGTTTCGATTTCAACAATGCCAGAGGTCCAGATTGTCTTGTTGTCAAGAACATCAAGTGCTGCCGGGTGTCCATTAAATAGGTTAATGATTAAACGGGTATCAGCAACAAGAGATTCATTCATTTTCCCTTATACTTTTCTGATACGAAAGACCATCAATTTCAAAGTCAACTTTATCAAAATATTTTTTCAGATCGACTTTATTCGAGCCTTTTGGCAATTTTTTCAAGGCCTCATGGACTTTTTTGCTAGATGATTTTTTTTTGATTTTGATGACCATCTTGTGTGAATTCTTTATAATCAAATATACAGTTTTAATGATTAGCTGAAAATCGGTTATTGGGATAATGGATTATCCCAATAACTCAGGATACTTCTTCAAATTCGTCAGGATGTCATTCGTCATTTCTTCCAATCCAAATTGATGCTTCCAACCCCAGTCCTGGCGCGCAGCAGAATCGTCAATCGACTTTGGCCATGAATCAGCAATGCCTTGCCGGAAGTCTGGCTTATAGGTGATCGCGAAATCGGGAATGTATTTTTTTATGGTGGAGGCTACCTGTGCCGGACAAAAACTCATAGCACCAATGTTATAGCTGGAACGGATCTTTACTTTTTCTGCCGGAGCTTCCATCAGATCGATAGTGGCCTTTACTGCATCATCCATGTACATCATAGGCAAGTAGGTATCGGCAGCCAGAAAACATTCAAACTTTTTTTCTTTCAGCGCCTTGAAATAAATGTCGACCGCGTAATCGGTAGTGCCACCACCCGGAAGAGTTTTGTAGCCGATCAGGCCTGGGTAGCGAAGGCTGCGTACATCCACACCATATCTTCTGAAATAATATTCGCACCAAAGTTCACCGGCCAGTTTGGTGATGCCATACACAGTTGTGGGGTCCATGATGGTGTCTTGCGGTGTATTTTGTTTGGGCGTAGTTGGCCCAAACGCAGCAATGGAACTGGGCCAATACACTTTATGAAGTTTTAATTCCTGGGCCGCCTCCAATACAAAAAGAAGACTCTCCATGTTAAGCTTCCAGGCCCATCGCGGATCTTTTTCGCCTGTGGCAGATAGCAGGGCAGCCAAGTGATAGATTTGAGTTACATCATGTTTGCGAATAAGTTCAAACAGCTTATCGCGCTGCATGACATCAAATTTTTCAAATGGGCCTTCCTTTAGAATGCCCTGAGCGTCTTTGATGTCAGATGCGATTACATTTTCCTGACCATATATTTTCCACAGCCCCTGCGTAAGTTCAGACCCTAACTGACCGCCAGCGCCTATGAGTAAAATCTTTGTTTTTTTCATTTATTCAATCGGATGCGGGGGCGAAGTTAGAGAAAATTACCATTTACGAATTACGAATTACGATTGTAGATTTACGCGATGACTTTTGAAGAATATCTGATCAGCAAAAAGATAGATAGTCAGGCACTTCGTGCCGCTGAGCCCGGTCTCTGGAATGAGTGGAACAGATTATTTGAGCAGATGAGCCCGGCCAGTTTCACCGCACAGAAACTCTATCTGATCAATCCCCTGCGCAGAAAGTATTTGTTAAAAACGCCCCAAGTGGCCGCTGCACCCAAGGCCATTGCGCCCGCTGCAGCAAGACCCGTCATGAAACCCAAACCGAAAATAGATTAAGCTATGTATAAGAGACTTCAACCTGTATTGCAAAAAGAACTGGATGCTATTCGCGAGGCCGGATTGTTTAAGAAGGAAAGAATCATTGTCACTCCTCAAGGGGCCGACATCAAAACTCAGGAGGGTAAAGAAGTAATCAACTTTTGTGCGAATAATTATCTGGGCCTGTCATCGCACCCGCGGGTGATTGAAGCAGCCAGGCGAGCGATTGACACTCATGGATTTGGTATGTCATCTGTACGTTTTATCTGCGGCACACAAGATATTCACAAGGAACTGGAAAAAAAGATCTCCGAATTTCTTGGCACAGAGGATACTATATTATATGCGGCTGCCTTTGATGCCAACGGAGGTGTGTTCGAACCTTTGTTCGGAGAAAAAGATGCGATCATTTCTGATGAATTGAATCATGCATCGATCATTGATGGTGTGCGGTTGTGCAAGGCCATGCGCTATCGCTACAAGCACAACGATATGGATGATTTGAAGGTGCAATTGGAGGAAGCCAGAAAAGCCGGAGCCAATCAAATCATTGTGGTGACAGATGGTGCATTTTCCATGGATGGCACCATTGCGCAATTGGATAAGATTTGTGATTTGGCTGATCAATACGAAGCATTGGTGATGACGGATGAATGTCACTCCTCTGGTTTCATCGGCAAAACAGGTCGCGGTGTCCCTGAATATTGCGGAGTAATTGGTCGCGTGGATATTATCACCGGCACCTTAGGCAAGGCATTGGGTGGTGCATCGGGTGGTTTTACTTCAGGCCGCAAAGAGATTATTGAAATGCTACGCCAGCGCTCAAGACCTTATTTGTTTTCAAACACATTAGCACCGTCTATTACAGGTGCCTCCATCGAAGTGTTCAACATGCTTTCTGAGACTACCGAGTTGCGTGATAAACTGGAACAAAACACAAAATACTTCCGCGAAAAAATGACCGCTGCCGGCTTCGATATCAAGCCGGGTGTGCATCCTATTGTGCCTATCATGTTATATGAAGCGCCCCTCGCACAGAAATTTGCCGAACAGCTTCTGGAGAAAGGCATTTATGTAATCGGCTTCTTCTTTCCGGTGGTGGCCAAAGGCAAGGCAAGAATTCGTGTACAGATTTCAGCCGCTCATGATCGTCATCATCTTGATAAAGCGATTGAGGCGTTTACACAAGTCGGAAAAGAATTGGGGGTTTTGAAGTAACTTCTGAAAATATGATGTGCAGTAAAATACGCTTGCTCTTTCTTTGCCTAAGCATCTCTATAAATTTGGTTGCACAGGAAGTGACCGAAAGCATGTGGAGGTCTTCAAAATATGGAGAACATTTTGGATTATCAGTTACTCACCAAGGAGACATTAATAGTTTTTTATTGAATTTGAAAAAGGAATTCGGAAAGCCTTCTATGGAAACTTCTCCTGATGTTCCATACAAT